>ERZ507072.21-NODE-21-length-118330-cov-27.219784_pt1 | contig 118330 bp, 95 predicted proteins | sample MGYA00512864_ERZ507072 | MGnify/ENA metagenome assembly ERZ507072 | reverse complement strand
ATAAGGTCGGGGACGAAGTTGTAGTAGACCTTCCCACCAGAACGATTGAAGGAACAGTAGGCTATATCGGTGATACCGATGTGCGCATCGACACCAGTGCACACGGGCAGTCGTGGGATAACGAAGTTATCAACAAACGTCAATTCGAGGACGCTCTGCGGCAGGTTGAGCCGGAACTTTCCGATGAGGAACTGGACGAACTGCCCATCTCTGCTGTGATGGACGGAAAGGTGCAGACCTTCCCGGATGCTGCTGCCTTGGATGAAGCCCTGAATGCTGAACCTGCGCCGGAGCCTGCTGGGAACTTCCGCATCACAGACGACCATCTGGGCGAGGGCGGCGCAAAGCAGAAGTATGCCCGGAACATTGAAGCCATCCGCACCCTGTTCAAATTGGAACAGGAGCATCGTGGTGCCACCGCCGAGGAACAGCAGGTGCTTTCCCAGTATGTAGGCTGGGGCGGTCTGGCGGATGCTTTTGACCCCGGCAAAGATAGTTGGGCGAAGGAATATGCGGAGCTGAAAGGGCTGCTTTCCGAGGACGAATACGCCGCCGCCCGTTCCAGCACCCTGAACGCCCACTACACCAGCCCCACCGTTATCCGTGGTATCTACGATGCCGTGGAGCACATGGGTTTCCAGTCTGGCAATATTTTGGAGCCGTCCATGGGTGTGGGCAACTTCTTTGGAATGCTGCCGGACACCATGCAGGATAGCCGCTTATACGGCGTGGAACTGGACAGCATCACCGGGCGCATTGCGAAAAAGCTGTATCCGCAGGCAGACATTACTGTGGCGGGCTTTGAGACCACCGACCGCCGTGATTTCTACGATTTGGCGGTGGGCAACGTGCCATTTGGTCAGTACAAAGTCAACGATAAGGCGTACAACAAGCTGGGATTTTCCATCCACAACTACTTTTTCGCCAAAGCCATCGACCAAGTGCGTCCGGGCGGCGTGGTGGCGTTCGTCACCAGCCGCTACACCATGGATAGCAAGGACAGCACCGCCCGCAAGCACATGGCAGAACGTGCTGATCTGCTGGGTGCAATCCGTCTTCCGAACAATGCGTTCCGTGCCAATGCTGGCACAGATGTTGTCAGCGACATTATCTTTTTGCAAAAGCGTGACCGCCCTGCGGACATTGAGCCTGCATGGGTGCAGCTTGGCAAGACCGAGGACGGATTTGCCATCAACCAGTATTTCGTAGACCACCCGGAGATGGTGCTGGGCGAGCTGACCACAGAAAGCACCCAGTACGGACGGGAGGAATTGACCGTTGCCCCCATCGAGGGTGCAAACCTTGCCGACCAGCTTGCCGAGGCAGTGCAGCATATTGAGGGGCAATACACCGAAGTTGAGGTGGAAACACCAGATATTGCGGATGCCGAAAATGAGAAGCACATTCTCCCGGCTGATCCCGATGTAAAAAACTTCTCCTACACTGTGGTGGACGGAGAGGTGTTCTACCGGGAAAATTCCGTGATGACGCAGGTGGAGCTGTCCGGCACCGCCAAGGGGCGTGTCACCGGTATGGTGGAGCTGCGGCAGATCGTCAACGAGCTGATTCAGCAGCAGTTGGAGGATTCCCCGGACGAGGACATCAAGGCAACGCAGGAGCGTTTGAACGCGGCCTACGATGCCTTTACCGCAAAGTACGGTCTGTTGAACGACCGCAAAAATGGGCGACTATTTGAGCAGGATTCCTCGTATTATCTGCTCTGTTCGCTGGAAAATCTGGACGAGCAGGGACAGCTGAAATCTAAGGCGGATATGTTCTCCAAGAGGACGATTCGCCCGGAACGGATTATCACCAGTGTGGATACTCCCAGTGAAGCACTGGCAGTATCTATGGGAGAGCATGGCAGAGTAGACTTGCCCTATATGGCAGAACTGCTCGGCACTCCCGGCGAGTATGACCGCATCACCACCGAACTGCAAGGCGTGATCTTCAAAGACCCCAGTGCAGACCCGACTGACCCGGAAGCGGGCTGGCAGATGGCAGACGAATATCTTTCCGGTGATGTCCGTGCGAAACTCCGCTTTGCCCGACTTGCCGCCGAAACAAATCCTGAATTTGCAATCAACGTGACTGCACTGGAAAAGGCACAGCCCAAAGAACTGGAAGCATCCGAAATTGATGTGCGGCTGGGTGCAACGTGGCTTGCCCCTGAAATTATCCAGAAATTCATGCAGGAGACCTTTCAGGTTCCGTACTATCTGCGCCGTGATGTGAATGTGCGGTTCTCTCCGTATACGGCAGAATGGCGTGTGCAGGGAAAATCCGCATTGGGGCATGGCGATATTATGTCCACGGAAACCTACGGAACGCACCGTGCCAATGCCTACAAGATTCTGGAAGATACGCTTAATCTCAAAGATGTCCGCATCTATGACACAATCGAAGATGCCGAGGGCAAACCAAAACGCGTGCTGAACAAAAACGAGACCACCCTCGCCCAGCAGAAACAACAGGCAATCAAGGATGCTTTTGCAAACTGGATTTGGCAAGACCCCCAGCGGCGTATCTCACTGGTGAAGCAGTATAACGAATTATTCAACTCCACTCGTCCCCGCGAATACGATGGCTCGCATATTCATTTCGTGGGGATGAACCCTGAAATCACGCTCCGAGAACATCAGAGAAATGCCATTGCTCATGTGCTTTATGGCGGTAATACGTTACTTGCACACGAAGTGGGCGCAGGCAAGACTTTTGAAATGGCGGCATCGGCAATGGAAGCAAAACGCCTTGGTTTGTGTCAGAAAAGTCTGTTCGTGGTTCCCAACCATCTGACGGAGCAGTGGGCATCGGAGTTCCTGCATTTGTATCCCAACGCAAAACTGCTTGTTGCACGGCGCAAGGACTTTGAAACGGCGAACCGTAAAAAGTTTTGCGCCCGCATCGCCACCGGCGATTACGATGCCGTTATCATCGGGCACAGTCAGTTCGAGCGCATCCCGCTGTCTTTTGAGCGGCAGGAGCGCATTATTCAGGATCAGATTGCGGAAACGCTCTTGGCGATCAACGAACTGAAAGCCAATGCCGGAGAGAATTTCACCATCAAGCAGATGGAAAAGACCCGCAAAACTCTGGAAGTAAAGCTGGACAAGCTGCGCGCCGACAGCCGCAAGGATGATGTTATCACCTTTGAGCAGCTGGGTGTTGACCGTCTTTTTGTGGACGAGTCGCATTTTTACAAGAACCTCTTTCTCACGACAAAAATGCGCAATGTCGCAGGATTATCCACCAGTGAAGCGCAGAAATCCAGCGATATGTTCGGCAAATGCCGCTATTTGGATGAAATCACCGGTGGGCGCGGCGTGGTGTTTGCGACCGGTACCCCGGTCAGCAATAGCATGACGGAGCTGTACACGGTCATGCGGTATTTGCAATACAGTACCCTCCAGCAGAAGAAGCTAACGCACTTTGACTGCTGGGCATCGACCTTTGGGGAGACCACCACTGCCATCGAATTGGCTCCCGAAGGCACCGGCTACCGCGCCAGAACGAGATTTGCCAAGTTCTTTAATCTGCCGGAACTGATGTCGATGTTCAAGGAAGTTGCCGACATCAAGACTGCCGACCAGCTGCACTTGCCTGTGCCGGATGCGAAGTTTGAAACCGTGGTCGCAAAACCGTCCGAGACCCAGAAAGCAATGGTGCAGGAACTGAGCAAACGCGCCGCCGAGATTCACTCCGGCAATGTAGATGCGTCCGTGGATAATATGTTGTGTGTCACCAACGATGGCAGAAAAATCGGTCTGGATGTCCGCCTGATGAACCCCATGCTCCCGGATGACCCGGACAGCAAGTTAAATGTCTGTGTGTACAATGTCCTGAAAATCTGGGAGGAAGGCAAAGACCAGAAGTTGACGCAGCTATTGTTCTGCGACCTCTCGACCCCGAAAAACGATGGCAATTTCAACGTCTACGATGATATTCGCAAGAAGCTGGTTGCTGCCGGAGTACCGGAAAGCGAGGTCGAGTTTATTCATTCCGCCGATACCGAAGCGAAAAAGGCCACACTGTTCTCCAAAGTGCGCTCCGGCGATGTGCGCATTCTGCTGGGCAGCACCGCAAAGATGGGCGCAGGCACCAATGTCCAGCAGCGTCTTGTGGCAGTGCATCATCTGGATGTCGGCTGGAAGCCCAGTGACATGACCCAGCGCAACGGTCGTATCATCCGGCAGGGCAATATGAACAAGGAAGTCAAGGTGTTCAACTACGTTACAGAGGGCACGTTCGACAGCTACCTCTATCAGACCTTGGAGAATAAACAGCGATTTATCTCGCAAATTATGACATCCAAATCCCCGGTGCGCTCCTGCGACGATGTGGACGAGCAGGCGTTGTCCTATGCAGAGATCAAGGCTCTGTGTGCCGGCAATCCGCTTATCAAGGAGAAGATGGATTTGGATGTGCAGGTCGCAAAACTCAAGGTTCTGAAAGCCGACCATCAGAGCCAGAAGTTCCGTTTGGAGGACAAGCTGCTGACGAAATTCCCGGCAGAGATTCAGGAGCTGACTGCAAAAATTGCAGCCCTGAAATCGGATGCCGAAATCGCTGCGGCGCATCCGCAGGATAAGGAGAATTTCTGCGGCATGGTCATCAAGGGCGTGATCTACGACGAGAAAAAGACTGCCGGTGAACGGCTGATCCTCGCCTGTACGGAACTGCCGAACACCGAGGAACAGGCGGTGGGCAGCTATCGCGGCTTTGAACTTTCCCTGCGGTTCGACACGTTCCGCAATGAGCATCAGGCAGTTCTGAAAGGCAAGCTGAAATACACGGTGTCACTCGGCTCCGACCCGCATGGCAGCATTGTCCGTCTGGACAATGCCCTGAGCAATTTTGCCGACCGCATCACCGCTGCGGAAAACGAACTGGACACCCTGAAACAGCAGCAGGCGGCGGCGCAGATCGAGGTTGAAAAGCCTTTCCCACAGGAGGAGGAACTGGCACAGAAATCCGCACGTCTGGCCGAACTGAACGCCCAGCTGGATGTGGACGAAAAGCACCGTGAGCCGGAGCAGGACGAGGAAGAAAAGGAGGATGCACCCCGCCGCTCTGTGCTGGCCGCTCTGGAAGAAAAAACGGAAAAAACGGAACCCGTCAAGCCTTTCAAATCCTATCCCGACAAGGACGGTGATGCCCGGTGAGAGAAAAACGGGATGAGGTCATTATCCTGCGCCTGACAAAGACGGAGAAGAACCGCATCTATGAAAAAATGCTGGGTATGGGCATCCGCAGTCTGAGTGCCTATATCCGCAAGATGGCTCTGGACGGGTATTGCTTATATCTGGACTTGAAAGAACTGCGCCGCATGGCGTATCTGCTCCAGATGTGCAGCAACAACCTCAACCAGTACGCCAAATGCGCCAACGAAAGCGGTCAGGTCTATGCCGCCGATCTGGAGGACTTGCGCACCCAGCTGGATGAGTTGATCTCCATCGGCAAGCAGATTCTTTCCCGGCTGGCTGACCTTTGACCCTGCCCCACGGCTCCGGCTGTGGGGTACATAACGCTTCGGCATCGTTGACGGTGCGCAGAATCTTCTATATACTGAACTCAGAAAGGCGGTGTCAACAATGAGGTTCATGGTAAAAATTCTTCTACTCCCTCTGGTTCTGGTGAGTGCATTTCTGGCTTTGATACTGCGGTGGACGCTGAATCTGTCCGCTTTCATCCTTGCACTGCCGATGATGTATATTTTCGGCTGTGGACTTTATACGCTGTACTGTCGGGAGTGGACGCAATTCTTGATCCTGTTGGCAGCAGAGTTCGGTTGTTTCCTGCTCATCACTGCCGGAACGGTCATTGTGGAAGCCGTGGAATGGTTCAGCGGCTGGATTGCAGAACTGTGACGGGCAAAGTTCCTGCATATCGCCCGTATTCGCGCATTGATTTTATAAGTTTTGCGATTTAAAAACGCAAAACTTATTTATTTCTTTCAATTTTGCGGTAAACAACATATCATCATGCCGCCATTGTGTGGAATTTTTTTGCCGGGAGGTGGTAGAACTGGCAGCAACCCGATTGATTGCACTGCACAAGAATAAGGGAAAGTCCGTTGCGGCTTGCCTGAAAAGCCGCACGGATTACGTCCAGAACCCGGACAAGACACAGCAGGGCGAACTGGTCAGCAGTTACGAATGCAGTCCCTTGACGGTCGATGAAGAATTCATGCTCTCCAAACGCCAGTATGAATTGATGACCGGGCGCAGGCAAAAAAATGATGTGATTGCCTACCAGATTCGTCAATCGTTCAAGCCCGGAGAGATCACTGCCGAGGAAGCCAACAAGGTCGGTTATGAGCTTGCCATGCGGTTTACAAAGGGCAAGTATGCTTTTATTGTTGCGACCCATATCGACCGAGAACACATTCACAATCACATCATCTACAATTCTACTGCACTGGACAGCACCCGGAAATTCCGGGATTTTTTATTGTCCGGGCTTGCGGTGCAGCGGTTGAGCGATTTGATTTGTCTGGAGCATCAGCTGTCCGTCATTGAAATCAAGCCGTATCGGGAGCGGCAGAAGCGCACCCTTTATCCACCCAGAGAAAGCAATCGGGATAAGCTGTGTGCCGTAATCGACAACATCCTGCTGAACGAGAAGCCCTCAGACTTTGAAGCCTTTCTTCAAAAGCTGGAACAGCGGGGCTACGAAATCAAACGAGGTAAGCACACCTCCGTCAAAGGCACCCGGCAGAAACGCTTTGTCCGTTTTCGGACACTGGGCGCAGGGCACAGCGAAGATGAAATCAAGGCGGTCATTGCCGGAGAAGCAGAACACCGCCCGCATCAGAAACAGCCGCCGAAAGAGCAGCCGTTCCATCTGTTAGTGGACATTCAGGCAAAACTCTCCGAGGGCAAGAGCGAAGGCTATGCATGGTGGGCGAAACGCTACAATCTGAAAGAAATGTCCAAGACCTTGATCTTCTTGCAGGAAAATAAAATCGGCAGCATCGAGGAGATGCAGGAAAGAGTGAATGCGGCAACGGCAGAATACCATGAGCTGGGCGATTCCATCAAGGCTGCAGAGCAGCGCATGGCGGAGATTGCTGTCCTGCGGGCGCACATCATCAACTATGCCAAGACACGACCTGTGTATGATGCCTACCGTAAGGCTGGGTACAGCAAGAAGTTTCTGGAAGAACATCGGGAGCAGATTACACTGCACAAGGCGGCAAAAGCCGCTTTTGACGAAGCCGGACTGAAAAAATTGCCAAAGGTAAAAGAGCTGAACACAGAATACTCCACATTGCTTTCTCAGAAGAAAGCTACCTATCCTGCCTATCGCAAGGCGCGGGATGAGATGCAGGAGCTGATGAAAGCACAGAAGAATGTCGAGATGTTCTTCGCAGAAGAAAAGGCTACCGAGGAAAAAGTGCAGACCCGATAAACAGAGAACACCGAGGATTGCTCCCGCTCTGGGAGAGTCCTCGGTGTTCTTTTTCGTTATAGAAGCATTTGGCACAAATGCGCAGCCTGCATCCAGCGGAGGCAGTACACAAAGGGTTTGGGACTATCCCAACAAGCATTTTGCAACGCAAAAATGGCGTTTGTATATACGAACGCCCTGCTTGCAAAAGAAACGCACTTCACTGTTCATCAAACATAAACCGGAATGTTCCATCCAGTTCCTTCAAAAAATTCGGTGTGTTTTAGTAAAACATTGTACCCTTGATCATAATGCGGATTTGGAAAAAGACTTTCTTGAGAAAGAAGTTCTCCTGTTCCAATCCATTTACTGGCATCATCAACTCTAATTCTTAGTATAGCAACAACATTACTTGCCATATCTAAATCGTGTATATTATCCGATGTCTTTTTCTTAACCGTCCAGCCGTGCTGAGCGTGCGGGCGAAGAAATGTAGACGGTAGTGTATTACGCAAATCCACAGAAATTGTGTCTGTTCCTTCATTGATTCCGTTTCCGAAGGGTGTTTCCTCTTTAGAAACTGCAATCATTAGAAGATATTGGTACATATCATCCCTAATACTCGCCAAGAAATCAGCGTAGTCGTTTTGCGAAAGTTCTGTCCTTTTTTGTAATACATCAATCAGATTGATTGTTCTTTTTTCGTATTTACAAAAGGAATCCTTCAAGTATGATATGTACCTATTTCCTCCAAACCAAAGCGCTGTCCAATGATTATCAACAACATCAATATAATGAGTTGGTATGCCATAGTGTTGAAAAACCGATTCTATTTTTATTCTTGAAATTGTGCTTCCATCTAGCTTCAAAAAATTAGCAAATCCTTTATCGTTCATTGCCCGACTTATAATTTCATTTAATAGAGCATTTCTTCGCTGTCTTGCTTTATCTGAAGTTATACCGTGATAAATACTCGGTTCAATGCTATCATGCAATTTACACTGCCCACGATAGAATACATTTCCGTACGAAGAATTTATATATTTAACATACCCAATTATTTGTGTCAATGAATAAACTGAACCGACATGATATATGGGCACATTATTTCCGCATGAAAATTTATAATCCCCTATATAAACAGCATCTTGTATAACTTTGTTTGGTTCTATTACGTTTAGACTCATCTTCCGTTATGCTCCATTCTGTTTCACAGTTGTCTCCTGCGTAGCCAATGTTTATCATCCTTGATATTTTTTATAAAAATCATCGCAAATGCTCTGAAATCTCGTTGGTTCGTTCTTGTAAAGATCATATGTCTTATAAAACAGATTGCTTGCGCCAGACATACCTTCCTTGCCGCCTGTTACAACATAATGAATACACCCAAGCTGCATCTTCATTCCTGAAAGATTTCTGAACTTATCGTCCACATTCAGCCCCAAGATATTGGCACGATTCCGATAGATTTGAGACAGCTTCAACAACTCATCATTCGGAACACCGAGGGTTGCCCCGTATCTAAAGTACAAGTTCATCAAAGCAACTGCTTCTTCTAATTCCCAGCGCACTCGAATCATATAAACGTCCTCCTCGAATGGTTGCCCCAAAGATCTATTTACAGCATTTCCTTTGCTACAGAAAGTAGTTCATGGATTGATGCAGCAAAAACTTCAGGGGCGATATTGGGTCCCCAGCTAATTCTCACTGCGCTTTCAATGCGATCTGGATTTAATTTCATTGAGGTCAAAACATAACTTGCACTGTAATCATGCGAATTGCAGGCCGACCCATTAGAGATTCCGCAGTATTGTTTCGATGCCAGCATCAACGCTTCAGACGATATACCATCTATGCTAAAGTTAATTGTATTGGGCACACAATATGTTGGATTTCCGTTGATTTCGTATTTAAGACCACTATTTGACAATTCCTGAAGGACAATTTCTTTTAATGCTGCACAGTGTGCGTTATTCTGCTCATACTCCGCCAAAGCAATTTCACAGGCTTTTCCCATTCCAGCGATCAACGCAGTAGGAAGTGTTCCCGGTCGCAGGCCGTGTTCCTGTGCCCCACCAAACGTGATTGCCTGTACGGGCGGAAGTTTATAACGCCTCTTTTTTAGAATCAGCGCACCGATTCCTTGTGGGCCAGATAATTTATGCGCACCGATGGACAGCATATTATAGTTGAGCGTTTGCAATTCCTTGACGAGTTTTCCGCAGCTTTGGGTTGCGTCAACATGGAACAGTACGTTTTTCTCTGCAAGTGCCTGTCCGATTTCGTGAACTGGCTGAATAACGCCGGTTTCGTTATTGACGTGCATCACACTTACAAGCAGCGTATCCTCTCTGACTCTGTTTAACACATCCTCTGCCGAAATCCGCCCTGTTGCATCTGGTGAGACACATTCAACAGAGAACCCATACTTTTCCAAATGCCTTGCTGCATTGATCACAGCCTTGTGTTCAATGGACGTTGTGACAATATGCTTTTTCCCGGTCTGCTCGCCATATTCTTGCAGTCCGAGAATCGCAATATTTGTACTTTCAGTTGCTCCGCTTGTAAAGAACACCTCACCCTTTGACACATTTAATAATTGCGCAACCTGTCCTCGCGCTTTTTCTACGATTTCTCTGGAATCATTTCCAAAATCGTGAGTCCGGCTATCCGCATTTCCATAATGGTTTTTATAGGCATCGACCATCGTTTCTAGCACCCTTGAGTCAATCGGTGCAGTTGCGTTGTAATCCAAGTAGACGCTCATTTTTAAGCCTCAATTCCAAGTCTGAGTAGATCATCAATACTTTTTATGAAATTTGTGCCGGACAGGTGTGCTATGCCACGTTCAAGGTGCAGCTTGAAGTATTTTGACACGGTGTCCTCATCCGTAGGCAAGCCCATTTCCTCACACCACGCATACACCAATGCTTCATACAGCTCGTTGTACTCGCCGCCAAACGTATACCACGACATTTCAACATTGCTGTCCAATGCAATCGGGAGATCCGTCGGAACAGTGTGTTCGCTTAAAGAATAGCACAGTGCCCATCGGCATAGGATATTCCAGTTTTTTATCCCGGTTTTCCCTTTAAGCCGTGAAAGACGTTCTTTAGACTGATTTGATATTTTGACCTGTTTGACAATCATTTGAACTCCTCCGGGAAATAACCACTTATGATACTTGAACTCTTGGAAAAATCATCATAAACCAAGGTGTATTCATCATCCACATTCTCTTTCATCAGATCGTAATAGTGCTGGTCGATTTCCGAATCGGTGGAGAGAATAATTGTTTGGTCACTCGCATGAGGGAAATATGTTTTTATTAAAGCTGTCCTGTGGTTTGAATCCAAACGAGAAAGGGGAGTGTCAATAATTACAGGAAGCCGCTTCTTGGAACAGATTCCCAAAGCCCAAAGCAACGCAATAACCATCAGTTGTTTTTCGCCTGCCGAAAGAGAATCTTTAGGAACAATGTTGCCATCGTAATTGTAATACAGGAGGTTGAGTGTGTTTTCATCCATTTCAATGTGTTCAATCAGATTCTTTTTATCAGCCAGCCTCTTGTAACACTCGGTCATTGTTTTTGCGAGGACGTCAATCTTCTGCGCCTGTAAACGAATTCTGTATTCACCCAAAACCGATGTGATTTGATGAATATACTTATCAATCCGTTCGCCATCATCATGGACTTCAAGTGTTTTCAAATATTTCTCAACAAAACGATTATATGCTGTTGTCGTGCGAATCACATCACCGTGTAATGTAGCACGTTTTTCCTTTGCCGCTCGGAGAGCGGCCTTAAGTTCAATTATTTTCTTTTCTGCTGCGGAAATTTCACTGTAAAGTTCGGTCAATCTCTGCGTATCGACTTCAACCGCCAGATAATGCTCGATTTCATTGATCTTATTCTGTAAATCTGTGCGAGTTTCCAAATGTTTTTTAGCGTCAATAATATCAGCATCTAACTTTTGACGCAGCAGTTCCCGCAGTTGATAGGTTGCAATATCTGACAGGTTGATGCTTTGTGCTTCACTGGTTGGGTACTGCTCTGAGACAAATTTGACAAACTGACGGGCATCCGATTCGTCTGTGGAACTCGCAGCCTTATATGCCTCAAAAAAATCATTGATTCGTTCAATCGCCAGACGATTCAACTTATCATTTTGCGCTGTTTCTGCTTGACCTTTGATTTTCCATAGGAGATTCTGAACAAGCGCAAGCGGAAGATCGCCCGATGCATCAGTAATCAAGTCTTCGTTAATCTGATCCAGCTGCATTGTCAGGACGGTCTTTTGGTGAAGCATTTCCTGACGCTGAGACACTATATCGCCGCCAATGGATGAATATTCAGCCCTCTTGCTCTCAAGTGCCTTCGTCTCGCAATCTACCTGTTGCTGGATATTTGCAATTTCTTCATCGGTTTTTTCAAGATTTTCTTCTGCGGCATCTTTCTCCGACTTCAGTTCCGCAAGTTTGTGTTCATCGCTTCCTTCTTGAGCGAGACGAATGTTCTTGGACAAAATTCTTCTCAGATCATTCTCCAACGAATCCACAACAGAGATTCCAAGCAAGGCTTTGATGGACTCTTTCATCTGAGAGCTTGTGCTTTCGACCGCAAGTTCTGCTATTTTTTCACCGTCGAAAAAGAAAAAGCTAGACAGTCCACTCGGCAAAATATTTTCAATAAACATCGCCCAGTTTTCAGTCAGGAACTGGCTATATTCGCCATTTTTTGTTGCCGAAATTTGTTCTCCTGTACGCAGCCCCTGTGCAGACCACTCTCTGTGAATTAAATACGTTTCCGAATCATCCGGATTAACTTTGAACTCCAGATCAATATAGCTTTGATTTGTTCCATCTTCCCGATTGACGTAGTTCTTCAGATACTGTGCATAGCTAGAATGATGTCCCTCCGCGTAGGCGAAAGAACTAGCTCCATACAAAGCCAACAATACGGCCTCCAGAAATGTTGTCTTTCCGCGACCATTCATTCCGCCAATAAGTACAACTGGTTTTTTTCCATGAAATTCAAATGTGTTTGTCCCGGCATAAACTCCAAAATTATGCAAGACCAACTTTGTGATTATCATTCGTCCACCTCAGGCTCCTCAGAGCTGTCCTCTCCATCCGATGCAAATTCTTCTGTTTCCTCTTGAATGTTTGCAAAAAATTTCTCATCATACTTTCCGCCATATGTCTTTTTCCGTGTAAGCTGGTCAAGATAATACTGGGTCGCATCTGCTTCATCTTTATAGAAAGTATGTTTGATACATTTTTCCAGTGTATCCAAAATACCTTTTCGCTGATTCAAGGAACTTGCTTGATTCTCAATATCAATCAGGCTATACGCCATCTCAAACAGAAGTTCTTCATCAGGGAATTTTTCATCACACACATCCTTTAATGTGTCCCACTCTGGCTTTCTAAATGCTTCCGACCCAACCCATTCAGGATCATAGAATTCTTTTCCCATTACATCCTGATAAATACGAGGCAGCGCATCGTCAAACTCGTGCTTATCAAAAACCCATATTCTACGGATCGCTCGAAGTTCCGGCAAAGTAATCAACTCCAGATGAGAAAATTCCTCTGGGCCATTCTGGTTGACTTCAATTTGCATTTCCAAAAGTCGCCGCAACCACTTTTCACGATATTCTTTTAGATATGGGCCATGATGCAGGCGACCATAACTTCCTTGGAGAAATCCACCCAGTTTTCTAAAGCTGCGCCGCTCACGATCATGTTCTTCATCGCCAAATTCATTTCTGAATTCGAGAAGCGGTGTCATCCACGCTTTCTCATCGTCATTGGCAATCATCGCTTCCATAGATTTATCTTGCGCCACCATTGTACAGACCCAGCAGCCAAATCTGCTATTGCCACAGCTGGGAAGGCTTTTGTCCTGCATCAGAGGGCATTCATTATCAGCTGTGGCACCACGATATAGCGTCAACAAATCCTGATTGGAGTATCCCCATGGATTTTTATATTGCATCAAAAAAATCCAAACATCATCATCTGTCCACTCCGAAAGTGGCGAAAAAACAAGCTCATTCACCAGCGTGGGATTGGGGCTGAGCAACTCGCGCACTCGCTTTTTTTCGTAGTAGGCCATTGTTCTGGCTCTGTTTGCACTTTCTGCTTTCCGAGTACCCAAGACCATAATGATCTCGCCGTGTTCAGCAATTTTTTCTTTGATGAATTTATTTACAGGCTGGATTTTCATTCGGTCTGTACACCATCTAAACTTCTTCCGAGGAAAGGGGTAGCCGCGTCCCAGCAAATTGACCCAGAATGTATTATCGGCATCCGGCGTTAATCTATGGGTTACAAAGGGGAGGTGCTGTTCCTTGGCTGAGGCATCCATCATTTTAAGAGAGTTCTGCGCCCATTTTGCAACAACAGGTGATTCAACCAACGTATCCGTGTTGATTACATGAACTGTTTTATGACGTTTTTCTTCCGGCAGTTCCTTGATTGCAAGCCAAATCAACTGCACTGTTGCAGTACTATCCTTTCCGCCTGAATAGCCAATGACCCAAGGAATCTCATCAGACAAATATAGATTGCGTACGGTTTCTTTTAATCCCTCTAATGCTTCTTTTGTCAGAGGTTTATGCACATTTTCTGCTTTCATTTTCTTCACCAATCACTTAATTATATGATTTTCCTTGTTTTCCTCATCTCTACTCAGAGGGAGTCCAATACTCTTTTTTATAGCCGAGCAAGTCAAGATGATGGCTTCATCACTCGTTTGCACCTTTCCATTTTCTCGGATTGTACGTCCCATCCAAATCGGATTTGATCGCATCCAATCTATATTTTTCAATTTGCAAAGATAGAATTCCATATCATAGTCTCGATTTTTATAAAAGACTCTCCCCAATCGTCCAAAGGCGTTTATGGTGATTGAAAGCGATATGATATAATCCTCTCGCAAGGATTTTTTGGCGAGTTGTTTATTCATAACATCCTGCCATTCTTCAATGTTGTCCGAAAGGAGTCTCCAATATTGAATCAGAAATTGTTCATCTTCCTTTGAACATTGTGTAGAGTGCAGGATTTTTTGATTTGCTTTGTATAGTGTACTTAACGTAAAGAGCTTTGACGAATTTTTTCCGAGAATATCTCTTTCTTTATCCGTATACTTCTTAAAAAACGGAATTGAATCAATCACATTCTTAGTGGCAACAGCAATCTGATCTCGTGCATCATAAAGTGTCGAAAGTGAATTGGATGTTTTCACAGCGTGTTTGTTCAAGTCCGTGAACATCTGCTGACTTCTCTTTAAGCCCTCATCATTAAAAAACACAACCGATATAGTCTCGTTTTCCAACGTCGGATCTTCAGCAAGTGCTTCCTCGATAGCGGATTTTCTATGCTGACCATCATTGATTAGAAAAATCGCTTCCATGCTCACGGTCAAAACGCCTGCGTCTCCATCTGCGTAGGGTATAAACTTGTGTTCTCCATTTATGGCAGCTGACAATGCAGAAAAAACATAGTTTGTTCGATTATCCAAGATATACTTTTTGATTTCAGGGATACGGGATTCATTGATTCGTCTTTGCGCTCGACATTCAGGCGGCACAATTTCGTCATCAGACGGGAAAAGACGGGGGAGTAATTTAAGAGGAACCATTGAAACATAATACTCCCTACCAGCTTGTATGCCTCGAACAGCTGGGAAATTGTATGAAAAATCCATTTGCACACTCCCAAAAAGCCACGCATGATGTGTACTTAAGTATATACTTAAGTGTACCATGCGTGGCTTTCCTTGTCAACGGAATCAGCTCATTTCAATGTCGTCAACGGCAAGTTCATCCAATGCCATATCATCCGGCAACCCATCAACATCCAAATCGCGGCCTTCCACGATTGCTGCCAGATACTCATTGATTTGATCCATCGTCTGGAGAGAATCCACTCCAATCTTCTCGACGAGTTTCGTAACTCCATAGTTTGCAAACTCCAGCAAGAATCCGATTTTATTGAACTCGGTCGATTCACCAAAAGCTAATCTCAGGCGTTCTTCCTCATCATAGCTTTCAGTTCTTGTAGACAAGATCGCAGCTTGGAACATAAAGTCCAGTTTGCCATTATCATTGTTCTGCAAAACATTACGCGGAACAGAAGGAGGAGTGTGATCTTCCATTTCTCCCATATCCGGGTTTTTAATCCGCTTGTCGTACATAATTCCTAGAGAAAGAGAAAGCATAAACAAGCTGTAATTCGTGCGTGTTCTAAAAATATCAGAGAGGTTCTGCACGGCAGTTGCCCAAGCTGCCCCACGCAGGTAAATATCTCTCGTCAGTTCCACAAGAATCCCTCCTCTACATGAGCCACATTCTTTTCCTCATTGCTCTGGATTGTCCATACAGAGCCGATGCTCTCTTTACTGAACACTTCCTGCAAATCATCCTTGGAAAACAGGATTACCTGCGGAGCAAATTGAGGGAGTTCATCGACAACATTCTGGCGCTGAATCATATCCAGTTTCGAGAATGGACCGTCCAAAACCAACGGATATTCTTTTCCTTTGAGACTTCCCTCACTTTGAAGCATCTTTAGAATGCCGCCAATGTATGCAAACGAAACGACCGCAAACTGTCCTTCTGACTTTGACTCATCATTGTAGCTATCCGTAATCCGAACAGAAAACTCTGGAGTGACAGATACTTTTCTCTGGCTTGTCAGCATACGGTTGATAAGATCCTGAATATTTATCTCAAGTTTTTGGCTAAAGGCCAAAGACTCCTTCTCCAGCTGACTCTGAAATCCTTCCGAAACAGTTTTCAAGATTTCAATTCTACGCTGTGCAATCTTTCCAGCCTGACTTTGCTTTGTCTTTTCGTCAAATTCGTTCATTTTTTTCTTCAGAAGCGCATTCCAAGCCTTAATCTTTGTTGAATAGTCTGTAAGTCGCTTATCAAGTTCTCTGATTTCCTGCTCTGCCTGCTGCCGCTGTACAATCAGGTCTTCAACATCAGCACTCTTTTTTTCTTCCTCGTCGAGTTGACGGATTGCCTGTTCACAGGCTTCAGCTTCAGCATTGTTATGGGATACTGCAATGATTTTTGCATCAATAGTACCCTTATCGTATCCCTTTCCCCACAATCTAGCCGTTTGAACAAACTCATTATAGAGATTGGTATACGATTTCGGAGGTAGCATATCCAAAAATCCTTCTAAGTGCTTTCGCTCATCCTCTCCTAATGGTCTTCCACAAATGCACTCTGTGGTACTTTTGGATAGGAGATAGTGTAAGAGCCTTTTCTGCAAACCGGCAGGGAGCTTATTCTGAGCGATTTTTAGATTGATTTTATTCTTCGCATCATCAACAGATTTTGAAATCAGCAGCGGAGGAAACATATCCATTACCGCATCACCAAACTGTTTTTTGCTTTCATCGGCATTGCTCAGGAACACATCTCTCTGACGTTTCAATTTACGCCGCTCTGCCTCATATTCTGCCTTTGATTTATGCTTTCCGATCTGTTCCGATACGCTCTGAATAGCCTGCTGAAGTTCTGATTTACGAGTATTATCTTTTTCGAGTGCATCTTTCAGTCGTCCAATTTGGGATTGAATCCCTTCAATGTCCGTTTTCAATGCTTTTGTTTCACTATCACTTGCAATCGTGCCTTTGCTCAAAAACAGCTTTCCCAACGCCGTTGTCTTCAAATCATCTCGACCAATATCATTTAGAGCTGCTTCGATTACATCAAGGTCAAACATCGAATAAAGTGCCGACTTCAGCTTATCAGCCGAATCCCTCCCTTTAACGCGAAGGTCGGCAATCATGCTCTCGCCATCAAAAAAGAAATAATCGGAAAGTCCAGAGGGAATCAATTTTTCAATAACATCTCGTGGGTTATCCACTCTGCGCCAGTTATGATCCTCATCCTCTACACTCACCGAAAAATCTTCCGCAACCTTAACAGATTCCTGCAAACCTTTTTTATAGGTATACATCCGCCTTGCAGAATACTTTTTTCCTTCGTGCTCAAAGTCAATGCAGCCTAAAACCGGGAATTCCTCTCCAAGAGCAGCTTTGCTTTCATACTGATGATTGTAAAGTCTATCAGTGGTAGTTTTATTGAAATGAACTTTACCATAAAAGACCCACTGGAACAGCTGGTGCAAGGTGGTTTTGCCATCACCGTTTCTGCCATAGATGATTGTCACCTTTCCGTCTGTTGAGCAACGAATCTCTCCATGATCCTTAAAATTTCTGAAGTTTTCAAATTCAATTTTGCTGATCTTCATCTGTTACCACCTTCTCAAGCTCTCCCAAGATTGAGTTTACAATACTGCTTTTGCTCTGTGTCCCAGAAATCAATTTGTTTCGTAGCGCAGTCTGCTCCAATTCCCTTATGTACTCTGTCATGTGGGCTACTGCCTCCTGATCATTCATCTACATCAACCTCCATATCTTCATAGTCATAAGCATTTACATCTTCCTCAGTCAATCCATATTCCATCAATCGACCGTTCAAATCATCCTGAAGTTCATTCCAGTTCAGTGCGAGGTGTGCATATTCTCTATATCGGCGCAATTCAATTTTCGCCCATGTACTCATATCGTTAGGCGGCAACACAATGACATCATAGATTTTTGCATACTGCTTATTCTTATACAATCGAAGGATACGACCTCTACGTTGCACGAACTCACGATAATCGTCATTGCTTGATAAAATCAATGCACTTTTAATCGACGGGATATTTATGCCCTCATCCAAACAGCGAATTGCCGCCAACGCAGTAATTTCTCCCTTATTAAAAGCGTCTACCAACTCCATACGGTCATCCATGCTTTCAGTCGCTGTAAATTGACTTGCCTTGTACTCATGTTGAGCCAGTACCTTTTTTATAGCTTGGATGTGTCGGAGTTCAGCACCTGTTTGATTATCAAAGAGTTTTCCATCACCGCAGTAAACCACTATATGATCTTTCTCATCAATTTGGTCAACAATTCGGTCGATGTTTTCCATTTTCTCGCTCGACATAGAAATCACTCTCAAACGACCTCTGAGCGACTTCACGAGCAAATCCGGGTTAATGCACCTTCCATTCTTGAAACAGGATAATATTTTTTGATTGAACGATCGGAATTGAGCAACTTCAGAATCTGTTGCATTCACATAAATCGGATAGTAATAATATGGAACCAGAAATCCTCGTTCCAAGGCGCTTTCAATCGGAAGACTAAACACCTGTCCGCCGAAGAACTTCATAAGTTCTTGTCCTTTTTGTGCCGAGCTTCCGCTGAAAGGTGTCGCACTCAATCCGAGCATATACTGAAATTGTTTATGCAGCGCATCCGGTCGCTCTGTAAAACGATGTGCTTCGTCTACAATCAGCAGCTTCTGCTCTCTTGAATATCCAAGAGTCTTGTTAAAACGTTGCATCTTAAACGATGCAATCGTAGAAATAACAATAATCTGTAGGTCTTTCTGATACTTCTTGCGAATTATCAAATCCGAGAGTTGACTTTCCCATTTTGCATTTTCCGAGGACACCATAACAATTTTTGCATCTGGAAACGCCTTTATTACGTCATCTGCCCATTGGCGAACCAAATGTTTGTATGGCGCACAGATTACGACCATCGCAGGGTGCTGTTCTAATAATTTTTTTGCAGAAAAAATTGCTGTCCAAGTTTTTCCTGTACCAGTTGCCATAACATAAAAGCCATGGTAGTCATTTGCAACCCATGCTGCGATGGCTTCTTCCTGATAATCTCTAAGTTTAATAGGATCTTTAGCATCTTCCGCTTCAGTTTTTTTGTTGTGAATAATCGTAATCAAATTTTCTTTTGCGGACTCACTATAACTCAGGACATTAACATATGGATTTTTCCCTTGCCAAAGGGATTCAAACTCGTTTTCTTCCTCCTCAATTACATCATTTTCCGTTTCGTCCCAGCTCTTTACTACACGAATTTTCTCATAGTTGTTTTGATAGGCATTGATGCTTGAATTGGCTGAGCCGAAAAAGACGATAGCATTCCCCTCAAAGTCTTTTATAATACCTAGTTTATCATGGTAAATTCCAACAGAAGTCAATGTTGCGATCTTGATGTCTAATGTGCCTGAAGCGATGAGGTCAACCAACAACTGTAACTTCACCTCATCAAACTCTTGGAAACTACTCATAAAGTCGCGCGTTGCCGCATCCGTTATAACCTTATCTCTTTTTTCATATCCAAGGTTGATTGCCTGAATATCTTCTTCGCTTAACTGCGGACTTGCAATCAGCTGAATTTTTCCACCATTTCGGAACAGAGACACAATTCCATCCATAATGGGGAGAAACACACTGGATGAAAAAAAGCCAACACTTCTCTGGTAGGACTTTGCATACCGCAACGCTGGAACAAGAAACGCTTTTGGAATATTATCATCCCCGTAGCTGATATAGCTGCGTTTAATGTCCAGATTTTTTAATCCCATAGATTTTCCTCCAAAATAGAATCGCCATACTCTCCCGCAAGCAACTCGTCAATATCAAAAATCGGTATTTCTCCTTTATAATCCGGGTCTTTATAGGCATACTCAAACGATTCTGCACACATTTTCCCTTTTGGCGAAGCCAAAGGAATTGCATATCTAAATTGTTTATTTGAAGCCGCAAGATCAATTTTGTGAGACCACTTTTTTAGAACGCTGTACACAAGCCAATCCGTCCATGGAACATTAACTTTAGGAAGTTCTCTCAAGCCAATTATCTTATAGATTGGTGTTGTTTCTTCAATCTCACCGACAACAATATTTTCAACTTGCTGCGCAATCTGTTCATCCACGCCAATAGATACTATTCTCATCATCTTCTGATCGCTAATCATCAAATATTCATCATTGCAGCTGTCAATAAAATCCAATGTAGAATTTATTACAAGATGGTTTTCATTTGCAAAAGAACTCAATTCTTTTAGATCGTAGGATTCATGTGAGTAGACTTCTTCGCGCAGAACATCCGATGTTCCGGTAATTTCCACTCCCTGTTGTGCAATAAATGGTCTTGTGAACTTATAGTCATCTCTGAAAAGATACTCGATCAAGCTATATGCCGAGAACGGATAAAACACACCATTTCTTGTAAAAATTTCCGGGCGTTCGATCGAAACCAAATTATAGAGTTCTTTAATGTGATGCTGTGCCCCATCAGCAATAATTGCGTCAATGTTTTGTTTCAGATACTCCCTCTCGCTCTCACTTATGCGCAGTTTACTGGCATGGATATATTTGCCAAAGCAGTTGATGATTTCAGGACTTTCAATCGCAAACTGAATCACAATATCGGGCACACCGGGAAAATGTTTTTGAATTTGAGCACGGTCAACCTGAAAAGCTGCTTCTTTAATAAAATCAATGATAGTGGGGTACAGAGAAGTGTCCTCACCATCTTTGGACAGATAATCTCGTGTGAAAACAAACTCATCCCCATAGAGTTCATGTAAGATACCCTGCAAATAGTATTTGTTATCGACTCCCTCTTTTTCCAAATCTTCCTTAAAAACTTCATACAGCGTATTCATAAGGAAGATCGAAGATTGGCTTTCCTCAATATAGCTGTGAATCCGATTTGCAAGTTCCTTGGAAATATATTCTTTTTGTTTTAATTTATAGCAGCCCTTTCCACAGAGCACTCCGATTCGGGAAACTGCTGCAACTAATGCATGGTCATTCACAGGAAGGTTGACATCGCCATATTTTTCTTTTATGTTATCTCGGAACGTTTTAATTTCTGTTGCAGAACCCGTGCAAAAGCCGTTTGGGTATTTTTCTGAAAGAATGTCTCGATAAATCGAAGCCAGCGACAGACGAGAACGATGGTATGTTTCACCTGTTAATTTGTACAACCCATCAATTTCTTTAATAACAAGATCCTCTGGAAGACCCATCTCTATCGCATCAGTAATATAGCTGACCATCTTTTTTGATGTAAACACATCAGGAAGCGATTCAATATATGTCGAAATCTTTTCAGGGATGCCATTATTTCCTACAATTAGAACATCTAATCCCTTGTCATAAATGAAATTTCCGTTGTGGCTACCTTCCATCAAAAAGAAAAATTCTCGTGCGTGTAAAGGAAAATACTTTTCAATATCCTCACGATGGATTACAGGGTCTCCACCTTTTTCTGCTGAAACTTTAGCAATAAATCGTACCTGACTTTCCTTTCTCTCGAATATTCTAACAGCCTTACTTTCAATCTGGCGAATTCTTTCTCTGGTGATGCCATGCTTGCTGCCAATTTCTTCCAATGTGCGTCCATGTGCTCTTAAATGAAGAACATCCTTGACATTATCTCTCGGACACGAAGCGTCCCAAAGCTCCTGAGCTTCTTGGGTGAGATCAAATGTGCACCAAGACAAGAAACTTTTCAAAATAACATAATCGTTATAATCCAAATCATTTATCAAATCGGGCGTTTTCAGAATTGTTGAGTTTGCAAAGAATCGACAAAGAATATCCTGTGTTTCCTTATCGTCGGTATATGCAACAATATAATATTTAGCCAAGCTATTTTTTCTGGACGAAGGAATTCTATCAATAACCTCATAGATTTCCTCTTTTCTTTTTTGTCTTTTTGAGAAATCCAGAAGGCAACCAATAATTAAAGCTACACTTTGTGGATTATTTTTGCATTGCTCTAAAATATCACCATCCAGAAGTTTATATCCATCCTCATATCTTTTCACTTTGTCAGCGTACTGTTCCGGGAAACCATCTTCTTCCGCAAAGGAAAAATCACCATTAAAAATTCGATCTCTGTACTGATAAAAATATGCCTTTTTCAAAGCCGAAGCACTTCTATCATCATACCTGAGCGACTTAGTATCCGCTGCATCCGATTCTTTGCCCATCAGATTACTTCCATTCGCCTTAGAAAATCCGTTTTTTAATTCAGAAACGAACTGATCAACCTCTGACAAAGAAAGTTTTCCAAAGCCCTTAATATTGCACAGATCACTTTCTGTACAATTCAGTAAGTCTTCTACTGTAAACACACCGATTTTTTTAAGGCAATTTGCAGTCCTAACAGAAAACCGAGGCGTATCTATTTGTATCAAGCGAAAATTATCTGGGTCTAAACTGTTTTTTTCGCCGTAGGTCATTTCGACTTGATGCACATTTATTCCATGACGACTCAGGATTGCAATAACTTCTCGACCTCTTATATTCAAGCCATGCGCAATATCCACAATCGGCTTTCCTTTTTTATACAACTCAACGATTGTCTCTGGGGTAAACTGTTCCATATTATTGTATTTCATCTACTGCTCCAGCTTCAATTAGAATGCAGAAATATTTTTTGCTGTTCTATAATGGACTCAACCATTTTCCGATACTGGAAAACAACACTTTCAGGGGATCTAATAACGATTCTGCCGCCCCACCCGAAAATCCATCTGAAAAAATTCGGACTTGCGCTGACCGTTACCTGCGCGGAAAAATGATCATCATCATACCTCTCAGTATGAACATCTATTCCAAACTGATCTATGATATATTTCATCAGAGCATTTTCAACTATTAGCGTGATTTTTTCCGACTTATATGTGTCAAACATTTGAAACACTCCAAGTGCATACTCCGAAGTGTCAAAATCTGCTGGCATGGGATAGGCATCCTCACTCAAGATTTCCGGTTGACGCGCTATTCTGTCTATACGGAATGTATGAACGCGGTTTCTCGCTTCATAAAAACCTACAACATAATAATAGTCCCCGTTCCAAATTAATGAATATGGGCTTATGCAGTAAGGCTTTCCCCCATTTTTTATGATAAGATTCTTTTGCTCGTCGTATTCAGTATAATAGAAAGAAATTTTTTTGCCAGAATTAATTGCGGAATTGATTGCATCAATTATGTAATACGTCTTTTCATTTTCGGATTTAACCTTACTTGTATTGATAAGGTTTCGCCTGAGTTCTTCCTTGCTTTCCTCGCTTGCAAGGCTTGTGAGTTTTTCTACAAGTGCCTCGCTCTTTTTTGCAGATATGAATCGGGATGCTTGAACCGCATCTATTAGAAGTTTTAATTCTGGGAGATCAAATGTTCGATCGTTGACATAATACTTCTTGCTACGCGACCTGATTTCTACAACGTCTATTCCACTGCTGCATAATAGTTCGACATATTTTGAAACAGTCGTTCGATGCATTCGGATACCATACATGGAATCAAAATACTGAAGAATCTGATTGGTTGACAGAGGATGATCTACATCCGAATAGCGCATAAGTATTTTGTATAGGTACAGAACTCGAAGCGATGTTTCATTTTGCATTTAAGATTCACGCCCCTGCCATCTTCATTTCGCACAAAATTGACAATACTATATTTATAATAATACTTCATTCTCCACAACAATGCAACCATGAGATGTCATCATATGGTGACATCTCACAAGTAAAGTTGTTCAGCATTGCTTTATTAGACACCATATTGTTTTACGGCAAGGCTTTTTCCTCGTCGGATTCTGCCTGGGGGACATTTTTCAAAATCCTTTTATATTCTTTATACAACCGTCTTGCCCTTTCTGGAAACTTTCCGTTAGCATCCCGTAGCGCATCAAATTCCCTCTCAGCGTATCCCTGCCAGTACGAACTGAGGTTTCCTTCTCTCGCATCAATTATGCAATCCTCTATTTCAGAGTAACCAATTTCATCGTAGTCAAGCATTTTCCACCTCTCAGCGACACATTTGATTTTTTCGTTCTCATACAAACAGTCTATCACGAATGACTGATTATATCAATTAAAAATTGTAGATAGAATCGTCCGGTTTTGAGCCTTCTCTCGACTACAATAAGATAGAGAAGGAGGGCGGCAGTTATGTACGAGAAACTTTTTTCAAAGAGGCTTGCTGAACTACGGATACAAAAAGGTGTCTCCGCAAGGGATATGAGTCTTTCCCTCGGACAGAATCCCGGATACATTCGTGCTATCGAGAGTGGATCAGCGTTTCCTGCCATGTCGAGCTTCTTCTATATTTGCGAATATCTCAACGTAACTCCGCAAGAATTTTTTGATTTCAATGAAGACCATGCAGATGGAATCAATGCACTTGTAAATCAACTCGATAAACTTGATGAAGAACAGATTCAAACTCTCACAGCCTTTATAAAGACTATTGTTAAGTAGGTAAGAACAACAGCAAAAATGCCCACCAGCTTTCAAGCCGGTGGGCATTCTCTTATTTGTACCGTATTACAGGTAGCTGCTTTACTTTGCCGCTAACCATTTTACGTTCAAGTGCAAAGACCATATCTGGAGTGCGTTCAAAGAAACCAATATCACGCTTCCAGCTTGTTCCGCACTTGCAATGAAACAGACCTATGAACTGCTGCTTCATCTTGCGCCCGCAATTCGGACAGATACGCTTGCTTGCGCCCATAACGCATCACTGGAGCTTGGCAAGGATTTCTTCAGCAGTCATACCACTGGCCAACAGCTTCTTCAGCACATCCTCGGCTTCGCCTTTCTTGGCTTCCTCTGCTGCCTTTGCTTCAACAGCAGCCTTCTTTGCTTCAGCCTTCGCCAGATCTTTAGTCGCAGCCTTTAGATTGGCCTTTTTGGTTTTCAGCTGCGCCTTCAGATCATCGATATTGGCAATCAGCGCAGCAACCTCAGATTCGAGTTTTTCCTTTTCTGCGGCCTTTTCTGCAACGACTGCTGCATAATCAACGGTAACTTTTACGGTACGGGTCTTGTTCTTGCTTCCCTTGGGTCTTGCCATGATAATGTCCTCCTATACGGTGGAATGATTTGGTACTTATAAGTATATTTCTATATAGTTAAAATTGCAATAGACAATTCGTACTGCCTAAGACATTGATGAAATATTGTCATCTTTTCGTCAATATACGCAGGTGCGTACACGAAAAATTTCAATATCCGTTACTATCATGCAAAGGAGGCGCAGCATGATAGTAAAAGATGTTATTGAGCTGTCTGTAAAGGACGCTGTGGCGATTCGTTTCAAAGAGATTTGTGACCAGCGGGGGATTCGTCCAAATGAACTTGCTGTCCGTTCCGGTGTTACGCCATCTACCGTTTACAGTATGCTCGATTCCTCCCGACACAGTGTTTCTATCGGGACGATCAAAAAACTCTGCGACGGCCTTAACATTTCTCTTGGAGAGTTTTTCTCCTGCCCTTTGTTTGATGATCTTGAGCAGGAAATTCAATAGGAGTACTTACACTCCCTTGATTCGATTTCGCCAACAACCTGACCGGATTTGAGGAAGCCTATGCCTACGATTAACTTGAAAGAGCATTATCCCACCACATACACTGAGGATTTTTTTGTTGAAGTTTCGGAGGAAATCCATCAGTTATTTATTGATTTTAAGCATCAAGAAGATGCTTTTCTACGTCAAGTAAGCCGATATCATGCATATCATTCACTGGATGATCCGACTTTTCCAGTAGAGCAATGTGTCCTTTTTCAGAAACCGGCTCTCGTGGATTCTGTCGAACAGCGGCATTCTGCTATGAGCATTTATGAAGCCATTCTGTCCCTCCCACCCAAACAGGCCAAACGGTGCTACGATCACTATTATCAGGGATTTAAGCTATCAGATATTGCGCAAAAAGAGGGTGTAACAGCAGGAAGTGTCTCGGAGTGTATTAAATCCGCTTTATCTACACTTCGAGAAAGATGCAACTTCTTTAACTTTTGCGATTGAACCCTAACTTTTATCCGTTTTTTGTCCTATATAATATAGGGATGTTTTTCTCTATCATGGAGAGCGCACCGTGCATTCTCCATGCTCCGCCCCATAACATTGCCATAATCGACAAAGGAAAGGACGAAGAAAGCAATGAAAAGAAGATTGATTGAGTACGAACCCAGCCCCGGCAGTCAAGCGAACTGCCAGTGTCGAATGTCCGCCCGCGCTCTGACCCTGTGGTGTGGCCTGTGGCTGCACTCCTGCATGGTCGGAGGGCTGGCTTATGTACTTTAATCCTTACGCCGCTGGTTATAGAATCCAGAAATTACGCAAAGCACATGGACTGACACAAGAAGAAGCCGCAATCAAACTGAACATTAGTGATCGGCACATGAGAAGTCTGGAAAAAGGCACTTATGCACCGCTGGACTTGTTTGTTGAGATTGCAGTACATTTTGATGTCACTCTGGATTACCTCATTCTTGGGCAAGTTGAAACAAAAACTGAGCTGGCACTCAGTAAAAAAATCAATGACCAGAAGCAGGCTATGAAATCGTTGAGGGAACATCTTCTGGCATTTGCAATGGAGATTGAGGTCGAATAACAAATCTACGGGAAGTCGGAGAGTGATCTCCGGCTTCTTTTTTGTTGTCAAAAAATCAAACGTGTCTATGTGATACCGGAAGGAAAGCTTCCGGTTTTGCTGCTTTTTTCAGTTGAAAAAGCCCAAAAAGCGGAAGGAATGCATCCTAAAAAGGCAATCGGTTTTCAGGTACACTATGGTCACAGCAAGGGCAACACCCCAGACGGGGAGAAACCCAAATCTGGAAACCGTACCTTGAAAATTGAATATCATTCCCTCGGACAAAATAATGAAACTTCCGTAACTCGCGGCCCGGTCATAAAGAAGACGGGGTGGCTGAAGAAGCCAATGTGGAGTGGGGTGCAAGTCCCCACTTACCGAGGTGTATTCCAAATCCAACGGGGGTCGAGGACAAATAGGTTGGAAAAACTTAAAGCAAAACTTCAAAGCCCACCACCGGGATTCTTCTGAACCACGGCGATGGGCTTTTTCCATACCGAACACTCACCTATACGAAACGGAGGTAATGATTATGAGCCGTAATTTTACTCGCAAGCCCGATGAATCGACCCTGACCACCCTCTGCCCGCACTGCCTGAGTGCTTTCCGCAATGCGCGCGGCATCCGTGTCCGTCGTGCTGACCCCTACCAGCTCACCAAGGAACCCTGCACCTACTGCCAGACCCGTTTTGGCTACGACTACTACATCCAGCCCACTAGCCCGAAAGCCACCTATTTTAAGAAAGGTCGGTTCGATGATGAAATTGACTGCGCTTAAGATTGACCCGGAGTTTCAGGGCAAGATTCCGCCGCTGACATCTGAGGAGCTGGATCAGCTCGAAAAGAACATCGTCAGCGATGGCAAGGTCATCAACCCCATCATCGTGTGGAATGGACTGATTATTGACGGTCATAACCGTTACGCAATTCTTCAGAAGCATCCCGACATCCCATATACCGTCCACGAGAAAACGTTTGCAGACCGTTATGAAGTAATCATTTGGATTTGCAAGAATCAGCTAGGGCGGCGCAACCTCACCCCGGAACAGAAAAAGTACCTTATCGGGAAACAGTATGAAGCCGAAACTCAAGCTCGTGGCTTTCAGGGAAATCAATACACCGTTTTGGTGAATGACACAATGCGTCATTCACCAAAAAACGAATTAACTTGCGAACGAATAGCAAATGAAGCGGGCGTGGGACGCACCTATGTTGTGAAAGCAAAGCAATACGCCAAAGGTGTAGATGCTGCCGAGGAAGCAGTTCCCGGAACACGCAGGAAAGTCCTTTCCGGCGAGGTAAAACCGACCGCAGCCGAGATTGCATCCGTTGCTCGCGCACCGCCCGAAGATCGTCCGGCACTTGTCGAAAAAATCTGTGCTCCCAAAGAAACAAAAAAGTCCAGCAGTAAATCAACATCCAAATCAAAGAAAGTTGAAAAGTCCACTACTTCTATCGCTCCATGTGAAGTCCAAGCAGAGCCAGCAGTCATTGAAGTCCCTCCTGAACCGATCATTCAGTCAAAGCAAAAACAGACTGCATTGCAAACGATTCGCACACTATCTACAAAAATGGAATCAGTTGAACAGGTGGCTGATGCCGAAGGAATGCTCAGCGAAGTGGCATCCGCAGCAGACAGCATGATCTATCGTCTGAATGTTTGCTTTGAACATTACCCAGAGTTCCTCAAAAACCCAAAAATCCGTCAGAAAGTCGTTGGACTTTTGCAGAAAGCAAAGGATTATATCGTAAAATTGGAAGGAGAATTTGCCTATGATTAAACTTGTTCATCACGAAATGGTCATCAACAGCAAGTTTCTGGAAGTTCCGCGCAGCTACTACCAGCGGAACCTCAATGCCAACCGTGTCAAGCGAATCGCCGCCGAGTTTGATGAGCGCATCGCCAATGCCCCCAAGGTCAGCTACCGGGACGGTCACTACTATGTTTTCGATGGTCAGCACACCATCGCCGCCCGCAAGCTGCTGAACAACAACTGCGACTTGAACATCGTCTGCAAGGTTTATTCGGGATTGACGGAACAGCAGGAAGCCTTGCTGTTTGCACAGCAGACCGGCGTTTCTGCCCCGCTGACCGCAGGCGCAAAAATGCGCGCCAAGATTCGCGGCGGCGACCCGGAAGCCATTGCATTTCTGAACGCCACCAACCGTGCAGGCTTTGGTCTGAGCTTTGCTCAGAGCCACGCAAAGTGGAAAATCGCCTGCATCGCTACGGCCTTTGCCGAGTATCGGAAACACGGTGCGCGCATTTACACCGATGCGCTCCGTGTGCTGGCAGAAGCATGGGAGGGCGATATTGATTCCCTCCGTGCCGAGGTATTGCAGGGCGTGACACAGTTTGTCGCTCTGTACGACCACGAGTATGACCCTATTCGCCTGATTCGGCAGCTCCAGCGCACCAGCCCTGTGGCGATTTATCGCAGCGGTCAGGCAATGACCGGGCCGAACTATCAGAAGTATATGCTCCAGATTCTGAAAGCCTACAACGGCTCCAGTCGCACAAAAAGCCTTCCCATCAAGCAGTAAGTCATTTCCCTGCTTATGGCAGATTTCCTTTCTCACTGCAAAAGCCGTCCTGCTGGGCGGCTTTTGCTACATATTACAAAGGGGGCTTGGTCGTTATCGTTTATGTGACAAGAAATTTCGGCTTCCGCCGTGGAGAAATCTACTTTGCCGATTTAGACCCACACTATGGTTCAGAGCAGGGCGGCAAACGTCCTGTTATTGTTATTCAAAATAATACAGGAAACAAATTTTCGCCGACTGTCATTGTAGCCGCAGTGACCTCTAAGATTTCCAAAAAGCCCAATCAGCCGACCCATGTTCTCATTGATAAGAACCCGGCGTTTAATCGTCCATCTGTTGTACTACTGGAGCAGCTTTTCACCATCGATAAAGAGCGCATCAACAATTTCATGGGGCTGACAAGCGACTGGGAAATGGCGCAAATAGAGAAAGCTCTGAAATGCAGTCTGGCACTGGATCAGGAAAATTTGGTCAAAAACGATTCCAAAACAGCATAACAGACGAAAAAATCACAAATGGTAAACTCGCAATTTTGGCATCCTTGCAATCATGGAGCAATCTGGATATCCTTGGAGCAGGATGGCATTCAATGGCATCTGGAAAGCAATCACTCATAATAGAAAAGAGGTACAATATGGCATTTGCAAGAACTGAAATCAAGGAACTGGAACCCATGGTCAAGTCGGGCAAGAAGCGTTTTGTCCGCTATCAGGAGGGTGCAGAACTCTACTCGATGGGTCTGCATACATTTGAACAGCTCGCAAAGGAAGCAGGAGCAATTTACAAGATTCGCCGCGTGGTGCTGGTGAATCTGGACATTTTTGATGAGTATCTGGACACCTTCCGTATGTGAGCATTTTGCACCTCCGGCGCACCGCCGGAGGTCTTACATAAAACCCTGTTACCTGTTCTTGTGATTCTGGGAAGATTAGAGTATAATGAACATAGTAACATTTGCTGAGATGGGAGGGTGCCGCATGGGCAGTTATCTGAATCCGGGCAGCAAGGGCTTTCAGGAAAGCCTGAACTCTGAGATCTATGTGGATAAGTCCGGGCTGATCGAAAAGACGAACGCTGTCATCAACACCCGGCAGAAGTTCATCTGCGTCAGCCGCCCCAGACGCTTCGGCAAGTCGATGGCTGCGGATATGCTTGCAGCCTACTACGACCGCGGCGAAGATACCGCATCCCTGTTTGACCCTCTGAAAATCAGCAAGACGGGTTCTTATCAGCAGCATCGGAACCAGTACGATGTCCTCAAGGTCAATATGCAGGAATTTCTGAGCATGACGCACAGCATGGATGAAATGCTGACCATGCTGCAAAAGTATCTGGTCTTTGACCTGACCGACCACTTTCAGGAAGTGCGTTTTCGGGATGAGAGCAACCTCATTCAGGTGATGAAGGACATCTACGCAAAAACAAAACGGTCGTTTGTGATCCTGATTGACGAGTGGGATTGCCTGTTCCGGGAATATCAGCAAAATCAGGATGCACAGAAGAAATATCTGGACTTCCTGCGGGCATGGCTGAAAGACAAGGATTATGTTGCACTGGCCTATATGACGGGTATTCTGCCCATCAAGAAATATGGCTCCCATTCTGCGCTGAATATGTTCACGGAGTATTCCATGACCGACCCCGGTGATCTGGCAGAATACTTTGGTTTCACCGAACAAGAAGTGGCTGCTCTCTGTGACAAGTATCAGATGAACTTTGAGGAAGCCAGAGCATGGTACGATGGCTATGACCTGATTGCCCACCGGCAGTCCGGCGATGTGCATTATTCTATGTACAGCCCGAAATCGGTTGTGGAAGCTATGCTGCGGCACAAGTTCGGCACCTACTGGAACCAGACCGAAACCTACGAAGCCCTGAAAATTTACATCCAGATGGATATGGATGGTTTGCAGGATGCTGTGGTCAGAATGCTTGCTGGCGAGCGTGTAAAGATCAACACCGGTACATTCAGCAACGATATGACCACTTTCTCCTGCAAAGACGATGTGCTGACGCTGCTGGTGCATCTGGGCTATCTGACCTACGATAGTTCAAGCGAAACCGTGACGATTCCCAACAAGGAAGTTTCGCAGGAGTACGTCAATGCCATCAGCACGATGAACTGGAAAGGAGTCATGGATTCCGTTGACGCATCCCGCAAGCTGCTCGAAGCATTGTGGGCAATGGATGTGGATGCCGTGGCCGCCGGCATCGACAAGGCACATGAAGAAGTCTCTATCCTGCAATACAACGATGAAAACTCCCTGAGCTGCACCATCAATCTGGCGTTCTATTTTGCGCGGGAGTATTACACGCTGGTGCGTGAACTGCCCGCAGGCAAAGGCTTTGCGGATGTGTGCTTTATTCCCCGCAGGCTGCATCAGGATAAGCCCGCTGTGGTGATCGAACTGAAATGGGACAAGAGCGCATCCGGCGCATTGGCTCAAATCAAGAACAAGAACTATGGGGATGCGTTGAAGGACTATCAGGGAAACCTGCTGCTGGTAGGCATCAACTACGACAAAACCACGAAGAAGCATGAGTGCCTGATTGAAAAGATTCAAAAGTAAATATTCCATACCGGGTCGCCGTTTCATTTGAAACGGCGATTTTTTTGTTTCCCAGAATCCGACATCCTTGCAATGATGGAGAACATAGAGTATCCTTGGAGCAGGACAGCAAAAAGTGATTGCAAAATCTCTGATGCAGTCCATCAGGATATGGCTGTTTTCCTCTAATCTGAAAATGAGGTGAGAAGAATGGCAACAAAAGCAAGAAAAGATTCCCGTGGATACGCTTTGAAAAAAGGCGAATCCCAGCGTAAAGATGGTCGCTATGTGTTCCGCTATACTACGATTCGCGGTGAGCAAAAAGCGGTCTATGCAAAGGAGTTGAGCGAACTAAGAAAAAAAGAGGTCAAAATTCGCAGAGCAATCGAGGATGGTCTTGACCCCGACCGTGCAGAGCGCATTACGTTGAACGAACTGTTTGACGAGTACATTTCCCAGAAGTACGACCTGAAGCAATCCACCCTGACCAACTACAAATATATATACAACCACTATGTCCGTGTCGATTTCGGGAAACGGCGCATCAGCAAGATCAAATATACGGATGTGAAGAAGTTCTACTACTCCCTGATCATGGAAAAAGGCTTTAAGCCGAACAGCATGGAGATCGTGAATACTTTGCTGCATCCGACCTTTACAATGGCCGTCCGTGATGGACTGCTGCGTTTGAATCCTACGGAGGGCGTTATGACCGAAATCAAGAAAAGCCATAGTTGGGAAAAGAAAAAGCGTCATGCGCTTACCATTCCTGAACAGAAAGCCTTCACCAATTACATCGCCAACAGCGAGGAGTATCGCGGATGGTATCCACTGTTTACAGTAATGCTGGGTACTGGCTGTCGCATTGGCGAAGTATTGGGTCTGCGGTGGCAGGACATTGACTTCAAGAATCGAACGATCAGCATCAATCACAATCTGGTCTATCGCGTTCAGGAAGATGGCTCCTGCACGAATCATGTCAACTCCCCTAAAACCAGCGCAGGCATCCGTATCATCCCGATGCTGGATGATGTGTTCGACGCATTTCTGGAAGAATATCAGTATCAAAAAGTGATTGGATTCTCCACGGATGAAATTGATGGTTATTCTGGATTTGTGTTCTGTACGGGGGAAGGCAAGGTCTATCTGCCGGGAATGATCAATCGCACGATTCATGCAATCTGTGCAGACTACAATAAGGAGGAAGCAGCCAAGGCTGATGCAGAAAATCGTGACCCGATTCTCCTGCCCAACTTTAGCTGCCATCATCTCCGGCATACGTTCTGCACCCGCTTCTGCGAAAACGAAACCAACCTGAAAGTCATTCAGGAAATCATGGGTCATGCGGACATCACCACCACAATGGATGTGTACGCAGAAGCGACCCAAGAAAAGAAGAAAGCATCTATGACCGCATTGCAGAGTGCGCTGCTCGTGCGGTAAAATCGGATGCGATATAACCGAAATGTTCTCCTCTGCTGGACAAAGAAGCACATCTCGTTTATCACGGTTTGACAGTGACCAACACCCGTTGTCACGTTTTCCGTCACGCTCCATCAAAAAAGGGCCGTGACCAAAACTGTACACAACTTTCGTGGACGCTGTTGGAGCTTGTTGGAGGGTTCATTGAAAAGAGGGTTTACTTCGTGGACGTTGTTGGAGTCTGACGGACGATAACAGAGCCAGTTCTTGCCACATCCCCACGATGAAGCCGATTGAGCAGTAAATTTCCAATTTAAGCGAAACAAAGCCTGAAACTTCTTGATGTACCGAGAAGTTTCAGGCTTTTTCTTTTGATGAATTTCCAGTAAAAACTGCACCATACGCCAAACGTGGAGGACGAATACGGCAACACCCCGGCACAGCGGGCAGAGCTGGACTGGCTGCTCTACAACAAGCCCTTGGAGTATGCCCATCTTGTGCTGGGTGGGGAGATTGAGCATTATCTCTCGCTTGGTTGCGACCACGGCAGGCTGGAAGAGCAATAACATAACAAACACAGCCCCGCTTTGGCGAAGGAGAAGCCAAAGCGGGGCTGTATTCAATGAAGGAGAAATGAAAGGAATATCAGGTTACAAATTCAGCTCAAACTGTTCCACCGTAACAGTTGCTTTGCCATCGGCAGCAAAGGTGATGCCATCGGCAGACTGGGGGGTGTAGATCCATGCGGTCATGGTCTGCTCACCGTCGTTGGCGAAAACTTCGATGCTGTTTTTGTCCAGCAGGATACGGAGCTTGAGCGCACCGTTCTGGCTGCGCACCTTGCAGCTGCGGCGGTGAACAATGTCGGCACGGGAACCGGCATAGCTGCGATCCAGTGTCAGCTCGGAGGTGTAGGGGTCGTAGGTCAGGCTGGTGTGATGGTCTGCATCGGCGGCCAGCTTCAGGGTAAAGGAGCGGTACTCGCCGGGCTGTACCGTGACGGTCAGATCCGCCACACGGCCCTTGATGCCTTCCAGAGAAGTTTCGCTTTGCACCGTCACATTTTCGTGCAGGGTGCGCTTGCCGTGGACGGCGTCCAGCTCCCGCACCGGGGCCTGAACAATGCGTCCATCCTTGATGTGCAGCTCGCGGGGGCAGATGGTCTGCCCGAACCACTTGCAGCCCTTGGGCTTATCCTCGGTGTCCGACCAGGTCTGCAGCCATGCGGTCATGATGCGGCGGCCATCCGGGGCAAGGGTGGTCTGGGTGGCGTAGAAGTCGATGCCGCCGTCCATCAGCTGCACGTTTTCTTTCGTGAAGGTGTGGGTGGCTTGGTCGTAGCTGCCGATGAAGGCGATCACATTGTGACCGTTGTGGAACTCGCCCTTGGGCAGCATCTCCATGGGGCCGAGCATCAAGACCTGCTTGCCGTCCAGCGGGAAGAAGTCCGGGCACTCCCACATTTTGCCGTACTGATTGTTGCAGCGTTCCAGCACCGTGACAAAGTGCCAGTCGAAGCCGTCCTTGCTCTGGAACAGTGCTGCTGCGCCGCTGCCGTCCTCGGCCAGGCAGACGGTGACGGCGGAGTAGGTGCCGTCGGCTTCACGCCAGATCTTGGGGTCCCGGAAATCGAACTTACTGAAGCCCTCCGGCAGGTCTTTCTGGGTCAGCACCGGGTTGCAGGCAGGCTTTTCGTAGTTGAGACCGTCACCGATGGCAATGCTCTGGGTCTGGATGTCCCGCATCTCCCCATTGGGCTGCTTTTCTGCCACCACACTGGTGTACATCAGCAGCTGCTTGCCGTCATCCATCTCGGTAGCAGAACCGGAGAAGCAGCCGGGGCCGTTGTCCGCCGGGGAATCCGGGGCGAGTGCACAGGGCAGATACTCCCAGTGCAGCAGGTCGGTGCTGACCGCGTGACCCCAGTGCATGGGCGCCCACCGCACATCGTAGGGGTTATACTGATAGAACTGGTGATACTTCCCTTTATAATAAGAGAAACCGTTGGGGTCGTTGAGCCAACCCACATAGGGAGTCATGTGGTAAGCAGGGCGTTCTTCCGGGGAGATCGCTGCGCCGTGCTCGGCCTCGTAGGCACGGGCTTTTTGTAAAGTCAAATCGTTCATGGAATCCTCCAAAGGAAAGAATTCTTATGCGTAGTAAGCATCCAGATATTTCTGCATAATGCCCAGATAGTCGGACAGGCCGTAGTCTTCCAGCTTGCTCAGATATTCGTTCCACTCTGCATCCTTCGTGCCGTTCATGATCCAGTTGGCCTTCTGCGTATTCATGTAGGTCTGCAGATCTGCCTGCAGGTTAGAGACCTGCTCGGTGTCCTCGCTGCTCATAAAGACATTGGGATAGACATAATCGTTGTTCATATCCGGGGTGTAGATCTCCTTGATCCAGTCCAGACGGTACTGTGCATCGTCCGGGCAGGTAACGTATACACCATAGTAATCATCCAGAACCGCCAGAGGTCCACTGACACACTGCGCTTCACGGACTTCCACGGGAGAAGCATCGCCCAGAGGAGCGTGCTTCAGCATGGGCTCGCCCTTATCGTTGGTGGACAGTTCAAAAATGTTAAAGCCTTCCGCATCGCCGTAAGTACCCCAGTTGTTCTGCGGAGACTGGAGGGGTGCGTACATCTGATCCAGCCATGCGCAAACCAGTGCGGGATTCGTCGCCTTTGCGGTGACAACGCATCTGCCGCGGGTAAAGCCGCTGGTGAAAGAGCCGTTCTGCGGAGTGATATTGCGGGTATCGGCGGTCAGGGCAGGCAGCGGCTCCCAGTCGGTCAGGTTGTCAATGTTGGCAACATCCCAGCTGAAGCAGACACCATAGCGGCCAGCCTTGCCCTTGGAAACATAGGTGGACCACTCCTGCGTGAAGCACTCCGGGTCGATGAGCTTCTCGGCATACAGCTTGTGCAGCCAGTCCAGACCATCACGGTAGCCCTGCTGGGTGGCGGCACAGATAACTTTCCGGTCGTTGGTAACGGCGATATGGCGGTCTTTGTCTGCATCGCCATAGCCTTCGCCAAAGCCATTGATGAGGATGCTGGGGTCCTGATCGCCGTTGTTGACGATGCAGGACATGGGGATGATGTCGCCGTCAATGCCATACTCTGCCTTGATAGAAGCGGCGTTATCACGGAATGCAATCAGCACCTGCTCAAACTCGTCCACCGTGGTGGGCATCGACAGACCGAGGAAGTTCAGCCACTTGGTATTGATGAAGCTCATGTTGCCAATGGTCTGGATGGCGGTCTTTTCCGAGCCGAGCTGCTCGATCCAGGGCAGTGCCCAGATGTGGCCATCGCTGTCGGTGCACATGGTGCGGTACTCCGGGTACTGCTCAAAGACCTTCTGGAGATAAGGCATATTGTTGTCAATGTAGTCTTCCAGATTGAGGATGACACCCTGATCTGCGTAGCGCAGCAGATTGCTGTCGGTAAAATCAGCAGTAAAAACAAAATCCGTCAGGGTGTTGGGGTTGGACATATTCAGGGTGATCTTATCGCTCCACTGGTCGGACTGGATGGCGGTCCAGTCGATGTGCACATTGGTCTGCTCTTCCAGACGCTTGAAGATGGTGCGGTTGTTCGGTTCGGGTTCGCTGCCCACAGGGAAGCTGGTCATACCGGTAAAGGTGACCTTTTCGGACAGCGGAAATGTAACGGCACCGGTCACGTCCACAGCTGCGGCAGCAGAATCACCGCTGCCGGTGGATTTGCCGCCACAGGCAGACAGAGCAGCGGCAGAGCCCGCCAGAGCGCAGACCTTGAGGAAGTTGCGGCGAGAGATCAGCTTTTTCATGGTATTTTCTCCTTTTTCATGTTTCTTTTTTCGTGTAACAGATGAGCGTACCTGCTTATAAAATTCTGGAATATCCTCAGCCCTTAATGGAACCAGCCATGATGCCGGCATCAAAGTACTTCTGGAAGAAGGGATACATCACCAGCAGCGGCAGACTGGAAATAATAATGGTTGCATATTTGAGCAGCTCTGCCATCTTGGCACGTTCGGCAGTGCTCTGGATATCTGCGATCATGCCGGATTCCGGCTGGCTCTGGATCAGGATGGAACGCAGCACCAGCTGCAGCGGCTGCTTCGATGCGCTGTTCAGGTAGATCATGGCATCAAAGTAGCTGTTCCACATAGCCACGAACTGCCACAGGGCCAGAACTGCCACCACCGGCATACAGACGGGCAGCAGGATCTTGAAGAAGTAAAGCATCTCGCTGGCTCCATCCACATCCGCAGCTTCGCGCAGCTCACGCGGGACGCCTTGATAATAGGTACGGGCAATGATCATGTTCCACACGCTGAATGCTCCCGGCAGAATGACCGCCCACATGGAATCCAGCAGACCCAGATTGTTGATGAGCAGGTAGGTGGGGATCAGACCGCCGCTGAAAAACATCGTGATCACAAACAAGGTGTTGAAGATCTTTTTGCCTTTGAAGTCCGGCAGCGACATGGGATAAGCGGCAAGCATCGTCACAGCTACCGAGATGATGGTGAAGATGATCGAGTAAAGCACTGCGTTCCTGAAGCCGACCCAGATCTGCTTGTCCGAAACGACACGCTGGTAAGCATCCAGACTCCACTTGCTGAAATCAAAGGAGATGCCCTTGTTTTGCAGAGTGACCGGGTCCATAAAGGACGCGATAACGATGTAGATCATCGGAACGATGATTGCCAGCAGGAACAAGCCCAGAAGTGCGTAGCCGCAGTACAGGATGATCTTATCTTGTCTGGTGTAGAGGGCCATTTTTGATTTTTTCTGTTTTGCCATGGTAAACCCCTCCTTACAAGCCCTTGCCATCGTTCATTTTGGCAACGATCTTGTTCACTGCGATCAGCAGGATGACGTTGACAACGGTGTTGAACAGACCGACTGCCGTGGAAAAGCTGTAATCGCCGTCCAACAGGCCCTTTTTATAAACGTACGTTGCAATGATCTCGGCAGTGTTCAGGTTCAGGTCCGTTTGCAGGGCATAGGCTTTTTCAAAACCGATGCTCATGATGTTGCCTGCCTGCAGGATAAACTGAATCACGACCATATCCTTAATGGCGGGCCACTCCACCGTCATGATCTGCTGGATCAGGTTTGCGCCGTCGATCATCGCAGCTTCCTTCAGATCTTTGCTGGCGTTAGAAAGGGATGCGGTGTACATGATGGATGCCCAGCCGGCACCCTGCCAGATGCCGCTGATAATGTAGATGGGGCGGAATGCTTCCGGCAGCGTCATGAAGTTGATGCTGGTGTGAAGCAGGCCGTTCACCGGACCGGTGACACTCAGCAGCACTCGGACGATGCCGCACAGCACGATGACCGAGATGAAGTTGGGCATATACAGCACCAGCTGCACCTTCTGCTTGATCTTCTTGCTCTCGATACGGTTGAGCAGGAATGCCAGCAGGATGGGGATCGGGAAGCCCCACAGCAGACCGTAGACGCTCAGCTTCAGGGTGTTGATCAGATAGCGCTGGAAGTCCGGCGAGGACATGAAGCGGGTAAAGTTTTTGAAGCCTACCCACTCGCTGCCCCAGATGCCCTTGAAGGGATTGTACTTCTGGAACGCGATCAGCACACCGCCCATGGGAGCGTACTTGAACACCAGCGTCAGCGCCACGGCAGGCAGCAGGAACAACAGGTAAAGCTGCCAATGCCGTTTGATGTAGACCCATGTGTTGTGCAGCTTGCGTTCTGCTGTCAGCACAGCCGTTTCCGGCGAGGCCGTCTTTGCTTTCATGAATCATTCTCCTCCTTTTTGATTTGCTTGCCGTTTGATTCGCACTTTACATTTGCACCTTTGAATTTTACGTTTTTTGTTTCGATTGTGCAAATGTAAAATCCTTTGATTTATTTATACCACCCAAGCAAGCGAATGTCAACGATAATTCATGGTATACATCAAAAATTATTGTGGATTTGTACAGATGCACAAATTCAAAAGTGCGTAAATATGCAAAATGATGATTTGCATTTTTGCATTTGACTAATTTGTGCATTTGCACTATACTGGAGTCGCAAAGAATAAGATCCGTCACCAGACTTTATCTATAAAAGAAAGAACACCCGTCCCCTATATTGTAAAGAAAGAGGATGACTTATGGCAACCAAAGTCACCATTCAGGATATTGCAAACGAACTGCAGCTTTCCCGCAACACAGTTTCAAAGGCCATCAACAACACCGGTGTGCTGGCAGATGCCACACGGGAGAAGATCCTGCGCAAAGCCGCCGAAATGGGCTATAAGCAGTTTGCCTATCTGCCGCTGTTTCAGGAAGACACTGCAAAAGCAGCAGAGCATTCCATTCTGCCGAGTGACAAACGGGAGATCGCCATGCTGACGACCCAGTTTCTGAGCAGCTCTCACTTTTCCTCCATGATGCTGGATCGTTTCCAGTCGGAAATCGAGCATCTGCATAGCTGTACGACCATTCATCGCATTTCTCCCATAGAGCTGAAAGAGAAAAAGCTTCCATCTTCTCTCAACATCCAGCGCACAGCCGGCATCATCTGCATTGAAGTATTCGACTATGACTATGCACAGATGCTGTGCGATCTGGATGTTCCGCTACTGTTTGTAGACACCCCTGTGATGGATATGCGTCCTCCCCTTAAAGCCGACCGCCTTTATATGGAAAACCGCATTGAGGTCCAGAATGCGGTGGCCCACATGGTCCAGCGCGGCAAAAAACGCATCAGCTTTGCGGGGGATAAAAACCACTGTCAGTCCTTCTTTGAGCGTTATATGGCTTATAAGGATGCAGTGGAGTACTTTGGTCTGACAGAAGGCCTGAGCACCTGTGCGATGCCATCTGGACAGCAGAACTATCCGGTATCCCTGTACGAAACCATACGTCGGTTCAAAACGATGCCGGATGCCTTTGTCTGCGCCAATGACTTTGTTGCCATGGATCTGGTCAAGGCATTGAATGAGCTGGGGTATTCGGTTCCCGATGATATCTGGGTCTGCGGCTTCGATGACAGTCAGGAGGCTTCCTACTTTGCCCCCCATCTGACTTCGATCCATATCCATGGACAGATCATGGGCTACACCGCTGCCAATCTGCTTATGACCCGCATCGAAGAGCCATCGCTGAACTATCGCACCGTCTATACGGAAACCAACCTGATCCTGCGCGAATCCACAGGAGATTGAGCGAAAGGAGAATCCCCATGCGTGACCTGTGCAATACGGACAAGCCGCTGTTTGCTGTGCTGACGAAATTGACTTACAGTGCTTACCTGAACATCTTATGGCTCGTGTGCAGCCTGCCCATCGTTACCATAGGGGCTTCTACGACCGCATTGTTCTACGTCACGCTCAAAATGGCGGAAGATCGGGACGATGGTCTGACCCGGATGTTTTTTAAGGCGTTCCGGGAAAATTTTAAGCCTGCCACAAAACTCTGGCTTATCCTGCTGACAGTCGGCAGTTTCTTGGCTGCGGATGGCTTTGTGCTGCGCCGAATGTGGAGCGAAAACATTTTCTGGACGCTGCTCACTGCAGTGCTTATTGGTGCGGCAGTTCTGTACGGCATCGTTCTGCTGTATGCCTTTCCTCTGCTGGCACGGTTTGAAAACACCACCTTCGGCATCCTGAAAACAGCGTTTCTCGTGGGTGTCCGGTATCTGTTTTGCACCCTGCTGATGGCGGCGATCTATGGCATCATGGGGTACGTCATAGTGTTTGTGTTCACGCCTGCATTCCTGCTGGGCATGGGTTTCTGCGCCATGCTCTGCTCCTTTCTGATGCTTCGGATCCTCTATCTGATCGGTGGAGACCCTGATGCAGTACACGAGGAATACGACCATGACAAAAACTGACCGGGATACGCTCCGCTCCCTCCATGGGCGCAAAAAGTGGGAGCACATCTGGGCATATTACAAGCTGCCCATTGCGATCGTGCTCATCGTCGTCTATATCCTCGGGTATGCAGCCTACCGTCATGTGACGAAAAAAGAGGATGTGCTTTACCTTGGTCTGGTAAATATCACTGCCGGGTCTGATCTGACGGAACAGCTTACCACCGGCTTTGCCGAGGCGCAGGGTCTGACCAAAAAGCAACAGGTCGATCTGCTGTCCGGCTTGCTGCTCAGCGAAAGCGAACGCGCAGAGGAGCAGTATGTATATGCTTCGGAGATGAAGCTGCTGGGTGCAGTCAGTGCCCAGCGGTTAGATGTTGTTCTGATGGACGAATATGCACGGGATCGACTGTTGGCAGATGATTATTTTCTCGATCTGCGGACACTGGATGCGTCTTTCCATGCACTGTCGGGTCTGAACGCCGGTGGGACCGTGCTGGATATTTCGGACACGCCGTTTGTCAGGCAGGCAGGTTTTTCTGGCAAGGTCTATCTTGGGGTAGTGCAGAATGCACCGCACCCGGAGCGTGCAGCCGCTTACATTCATTATCTGTTCCAGCGGTGACCGTTGGGTTTTAGCTTATAGGATAAAAATAAGGAGAAAACGCATGGACATTTTAACGATTGGTGAAGTTTTGATCGACCTGACCCAGACCGGCAAGGATGCGCGCGGCATCCCCCAGTTTGCCGCAAACCCCGGCGGTGCACCGGCCAATCTGGCTGTGGCTGCTTCCAGACTGGGCGCACAGACCGCCTTTATCGGCAAGGTGGGTGCGGATGCCTTTGGCCGCTACCTGAAAGAGGTTCTGGCAGAAAACAAGGTAGACGTTTCCGGCATGGCGGTGGATGCAGACCACCCCACCACCATGGCGGTGGTCTCGGTGGATGCCACCGGCGAGCGGGATTTCAGCTTCTACCGCAGTGCCAACGCTGACGTGATGCTGTGCAAGGAGGACATTTCGGACGAGGCTCTGAAGGCTGCCAAAATCGTGCACTTCGGCTCTGTCAGCCTGACCGCTGACCCCTCCCGCACCGCTACGCTGGATGCTGCTGCCCGTGCCAAAAAGCTGGGTGCTACCATCACCTACGACCCCAATTACCGTGCAAACCTCTGGAAGAACAAAGAGGATGCCATTGCTCAGATGAAAGCTCCCCTGCCGCTGGTGGATATCCTGAAGGTGTCCGATGAAGAGCTGCCCCTGCTCACCGGAACCACTGACTGTGAAAGTGGCACGGCACAACTGGCACAGAACGGCATCCGGCTGATTTTCGTCACCTTGGGTGCAAACGGCGTATTCTACCGCTTTGGGGAGAACACCGGCCATGTGGCAGGTGTCCCCTGCAAGGTGGGCGACACCAACGGCGCAGGCGATACCTTCTTTGGGGCTGCCCTGTCCAAGCTCTGCAAGGAGGAGCTGGACACCCTGACGGTGGACAAGCTGGAAGGCATTCTGGCCTTTGCCAACAAGGCCGCCAGCATCACCACCAGCCGACATGGTGCTATCCCCGCCATGCCCACCCTTGCAGAAGTGGAGGGCTGAACCATGGCAGCAAAACAGGAATTTGAGTCCCGGTTTGCCAAGCACAAGGACGAGCTGGAATGGCTGTTCATGGAACTGTACCACAACCGGGAAGGGCTGGAAGTTCTGGAGCGGGAGATGGCAGAAGCCTACAACGCCCGCAGCGCCGAGCTGAAAGCACTGGACAAGGCACGCTCTGCCGACCCGGAGTGGTACAAGCGGGGCAATATGTTCGGCATGACCATGTACACCGACCTCTTTGCCGGAAACCTGAAAGAACTGGCAAAGAAGCTGCCCTACCTCAAGGAGCAGAAGCTGACCTATCTGCACCTGATGCCCCTGCTGCAGATGCCCCACCCCCACAACGATGGCGGCTATGCGGTGGAGGATTTCGACACCGTAGACCCGGCCCTTGGCACCAACAAAGATCTGGAAAACCTGACCCGGGAGCTGCGGAAAGCCGGCATCAGCCTGTGTCTGGATTTTGTCATGAACCACACCGCCAGCACCCACCGCTGGGCCATGGCGGCAAAGGCAGGCGACCCGTGGTTTCAGGCCTATTACCACCTCTACGAGGACCGCACCATCCCCGACCAGTACGAGCAGACGGTGCCTCAGGTGTTCCCCAACACCGCACCCGGCAACTTTACATGGTGTGAAGAAATGCACAAGTGGGTGCTGACCACCTTCCACGACTACCAGTGGGACCTGAACTACGCCAACCCGGCGGTGTTCGTGGACATGACCAAGAGCATTCTGCACCTCGCCAATCTCGGCGTAGAGGTGTTCCGCATTGATGCCGTACCCTACATCTGGAAGCAGCTGGGCACCACCTGCCGCAACCTGCCGCAGGTGCACACCATCGTGCGGATGCTGCGCATGGTGCTGGAGTGCGTCTGCCCGGCTGTCATCCTCAAGGGCGAGGTGGTCATGGCTCCCAAGGAGCTGGCGGCGTACTTCGGCACCCCGGAAAAGCCGGAATGCCACATGCTCTACAACGTGTCCACCATGGTCAACCTGTGGGGTGCCCTTGCCAGCCGGGACACCCGGCTGCTGAAGGCGCAGCTGGATGCCCTCCACGCCCTGCCGGACAACTGCTGGTTCGTGAACTATCTGCGCTGCCACGATGATATCGGCTGGGGTCTGGACGAGGCGGTGGAGAAACGGCTTGGCATTGACCCGCAAAAGCACAAAGAATATCTGTACCACTTCTATGAGGGCAATTTCCCCGGCAGCTGGGCAAAGGGTGAGTTGTACAACTACGACCCTGCCACCGGCGATGCCCGAAGCTGCGGCACCACCGCAAGCCTGTGCGGCGTGGAGCAGGCACTGGAAAAGGACGATAAAACCGCACTGGACTACGCCGTAAAGCGTGACCTGCTGCTGCACACTGCTATGGCGTTTTTGCAGGGCTTCCCCATGCTGAACTGCGGCGATGAGATTGCACAACTCAATGGCTGGGATTATAAAAACGACCCCGACCGTGTGGAGGACAGCCGCAATCTGCACCGCACAAAATTCAACTGGGAGGACGCAAAGCAGCGCACCCGGAAGGGCACGCTGCAAAACCAGTTGTGGCAGGGCATGGAGCAGCTGCGCCAAATGCGGGCAGACCCCTGTTTTGCCCCGGATGCGTGGGTGACCACATGGGACAGCCACAACCCCGGCGTGCTGGCGCTGGTACGCAAGCGCGGCGAGGAAACGCTGGTGGGGCTGTTCAACTTTACCGAGTACCCGGCAGGGGCCAGTCTGGACGCTCTGGGCGGCGAGTATCACACCCCGGAGGGCACTTCCGTCTGGCTGGCGGATGTGGAACTGGAGCCGTATCAGGCACTGCTGGTAAAAACAAATAAGTAAAGCGGAATACTCCGGTAACTTTCTCTTGGTTGGAAAGTTGCCGGAGTATTTTTGTTTCGCGCAAACTGCAAGGTCACTGGATCATTGAAATGTCGGAGATGATTGCCACCGCCACTGCCACGCGTGCCTGCGCAAAAAATCCCCCCGATACCGGGTATCCGGTATCGGGGGGATCTGTCATTCTGAGGCTTTACGGAGGAAGCGCTCAGAGGTTACTTTTTGGGGAACGCCTTGTTCCAGATCTCAATGGTCTTGAACTTGGGCATCCAGCCGTCCGATTCAAACTTGCCTTCCCGTGCATCCAGCAGACCCTGCTCCACGCACCACTGAGCGGCCTTGGCCTGCTCGGCATCGGTGATGTCTGCAAAGGCGGGCTGTGCGGCGGGTTCGGGCTTGCCCTTCTCAGTCCAGATGAGCAGTGCCAGCTGGCCGCGGTTTGCGGGGATGGCCGCGCCCTCGGGCAGCAGGTCGTTCAGGATGACGCGGGTGGCGATCTCGTAGCCGCCCCAGACGGCTGCACCGCCCAGTGCCACGGCGGCAATGGCACCGCCTGTGGTATCCATGGGTGCAGGTTCTACGCCGAAGTCTTCATCAATAGGTTCGTCCGGTCCGGCCACCGCGCTGGCCGACCAGTGGGCGATCAGTTTGACCGGGTAAGCGGGCATCTTAAACGTCGTGGCCGCGCTCTTGGCATTGTTCAGCTTGAGCTGCAGATTTTCCGGAATGCCATCGGGGAATTTCTCGTAGAAGCTATCGGGGTACTTGATCTCCCATTCCACAAACTCCATGCCGGGGTATTTCTCGGCATCATACGGGGTAGCTGTGATCTCCACCTCGGTGCCGATCTCTGCGGGGATATCGCCGCCCTCGCCCAGAGTGGACTTTGCCGTGCCGCCCTCAACAGTAACGGTACTCCTCAGCACGGAAGCGGGAACGCTGTAAACGGCGGTCAGCTTCACGCCGTCCTGCGGCATGGTAAAGACGATCTTTTCCGTGCCCTTTTCCGTTTCGGAGCCCAGACTACCCTCAATTATGCCAATATTCTTGCTGGAATCTTTTTCCACCTTCCAGTGATGGAACGACTCATTCTCCTTGGCAGGCTCATCGGCTTCGATCGTGACGGTCTGGCCCGGCTGTACGAACACCGTGCCCGTCTGGCTTTCGCCCTTTCCGACGCGGATCGTGCCGTCCTTCACTGTGACCTGCATATCTAATACAGGTGCCGGGAAGCTATAAGAAGCTTTCAGCTCCACCGGGCTGGCCGGCATGGTGAAGGTCATGTTTTCTTCGGTATTTTTCTGCTCTTCGGTCAGTTCAAAGCTTTCCGGGCTGATCACTTTCCAGCCGCCGAACTTTGTAACACTCGGGTTTTTGTTCTCACCGCTCACCGTGACCTTTTCGCCTGCAAAGGCGGTAGTCAGTTTTCCATCAGTGTCACCAACGACCTGCGCGGTGCCGTTTTTCACGGTAATGCCGTAAGTCTCCCTCGGCTCAATGCGCAGGTATCTTTTTTCTATTGTCTCAGGAATCGGGGTAATGCGGGAGTCCTTGTACTCCGAAGATTTGGCGTACTCCGAAGATTTGGCCATTAAATAGACATAGGGTTTGCCATTCGCCTGAGTGAAGCTCACTTTGCCAAGGCCATGGGTACTGTAACGGTTACTGTCCAGTTCCACAATACCGCTGCATGTGATCTCTGCGCCGTCCTGACCGATCGAACGATTCACACTGCCGGACGTCACCGTCACATTGTTTGCACTGTTCACCGTCAGCTTCGAAACCGTCGTGCCATGCTCATTACCAAGCTTTATATCGCCAATACAGTCAATCATCGTTTCGCCGCTAATGCCGCCTTCGGTCGTGACCGTGTCTGCCTTCACGGTAAGGCCATTCGTTATCAGGTTTCGGCCGTCACCACGCGAACCGCCCCAATTTTCGAGGATCACATCACCGGAACAGGTGATCTCCGCCTTGCCTTGAATTGCTGCAGCCGCATTGCCACCTAGCTTGGTCACTTTCACATCCTTTGCGCCGTTCACGGTCAGGTTACCGTTCACAACGTGGGATGCATTTGCTTTCAGCTCAATGGAAACATCCTCCGGTGCCGTGATGGTCAGGCCGCCGTCAAAGAATTTTCCATCCTTCAGCTTCAGGGTCTTTTCCTCAATGTTATAGTAGAGGACACCGTCTTCAAGGATGTCTTCATAGTTCTTTCTGGTAACAGGCGTATCATTGATTTTGATGTTGAAATCCTGTACAATTTCGGCAACCTTAACGTCGTTCTCGTCCAGTTTGATGATCGTGCCAAGCAGCTTGCTGGGGTCAATTTCAGCTTCCTGTTGACCATTGCCGATATAAATGTCATCGTCATCTACAGTTTTCAGCGTAACATTGCCGCCGGTGATCTGGATGTTTTCGCCTTTGCCATCCACTCGTCCGCCGCCGATTGCCGCAACAGGGCCGTTTCCGCCGCCGGACTCTGCATATACCGTGCCGCCCTCAATGGTAATGTTTTTGCCGTCACCTTGAAAGCCGCCGCCAATGCCTGCTGCTTCGCCACCGGGTATCGCCGTTACATTACCATCGCGAATCGTAATATTTTGACCCGCCGCGCTTTGACCTCCGCCAATGCCTGCACCCCAGTTACCGCCGTGGGCCTCGATCGTACCACCTTCAATAACAATATTGCTGGCATTTTTATGCCATGCGCCGCCAATGCCTGCGCCGCCCTGACCGCCGTAGGCATTCAGCTTACCGGGGCCGCTGATGGTCAGGGTTCCATTGTCGTCGGCCTTTTCCACACCGGCGTGGTCCGTGCCGCTGCGCAGGGTATTCGTGTTCGTGCCTGCAATGATCAACTCCACATTGCCGCTGACCGAGACTGCCGCATTGGAAGTAGTCTCGATATTGACATTAGACAGTGTGACTTTTGCACCCATGGTGCCGCCTTTGATGGTAATGGTATTGTGCGTCTGGCTGCCGTCCGTTGTGATAGACAGATTGCCCCTTTGCTGGGCTTCATTATTGCCCTGCTGGACATACTGTTTGTCATCAGCCCCAATATAGACTGTGATGCTGCCGTATTTGAGATTCATCTGATACTCAGTTTCTACCTCCGTACCGTTCTCTTCGTCCAGCACGCTCACCGCGCTTTTGGCGGCGGTGCTCTGCTGGAGCAGGGCATCGGTGCTTGCGGCCAGAGCTGGGGCGGAAAGGCTGAACATCATGCACGCTGCCAGCGCAGCGGAAGCTGCCCGCCGGGCCAAAATATTTCGTTTCATAGGGGTTCCTCCTTTGCGAAAATTATTACGGGGGGGGGGTATGCATTACGGTACTTTGATTATCTCACACTTTACCGGATTTTGGAAGCAAACCTGCGTGAATCGCCCTAAAAGCAGCGTGAAAAGCATGATTTGTGCCGGTTCTGTTGCAGTTGTCCGGCCCGCAGGCACAGCAAAGCCCCCGGCAGGTCTTCGTCTGCCGGGGGGCTGTTTGCTGTTTTACTGCTTGGGGAACGCCTTATTCCACACTTCGATCACCTTGAACTTCGGGGTCCAGCCTTCGGGCTCAAAGCGGTCGCCCTTGGCATCCATGGTGCCCTGCTCGGTGCACCACTGTGCGGCCTTTGCCATATCGGGGTCGGTCACATCCGCAAAGGCGGGCTGTGCGGCGGGTTCGGGCTTGCCCTTCTCAGTCCAGATGAGCAGTGCCAGCTGGCCGCGGTTTGCGGGGATGGCCGCGCCCTCGGGCAGCAGGTCGTTCAGGATGACGCGGGTGGCGATCTCGTAGCCGCCCCAGACTGCTGCGCCGCCGATGGCAACGCCTGCAATGGCAGCGCCTGCGCCGCCTGCGCCGGAGCCGTCGTCCACGGGGTCAACGTCGAAATCGGGGTCCAACGGAGCATTCGGGTCAGTACTGGGGTTGAGCGCGTCGCTCTTCCAGTGAGCCACGAGCTTCACTTCACTCTTCGGTACTTTAAACTCGATGGTCCGGCTCTCGATGTTCTCGGCCTTGAGGTCTGCCGGGGTCACGATCTCCCAGTAGTCGAACACCATACCGGGGAAGGTTGCTTCGTCGATTTCTGCGGTGATGTTTGCCATCTCACCGACATCTGCCCATTCGGTCACAGACTCTTCGCCGGTGTCCTCACTGAACTTGGCCGGGACGCTGAACACGGTGACCATTGCCTTGTAGTGGGCGGTCAGCTCCACAGGCTCGTTCACCATTTCAAAGGTTGCTTCGCCGGTTGCTTCGTCCACAGTGGTCAGCGTAACATTCCCGGAATCCACCGTCCAGTGGTCGAACTTCAGGCCGGGGATCTCATCCGCCTTGACGGTAACGGTCTGGCCGGCCTTTGCGATGCCGCCCTCTTCGCCTTCCACATAAGTGGTGCCGTCATGGACGGTGATCTCACGCAGGTGCAGGAACTTTGCTTCCACGGTCACATCCTCGTCCGGCATGGTGAAGCTGGTGCGCTCTGCCTTGCGGTTGGCAATTTCCAGATCTTCCGGGCCACTCTCCCAGTGCTTGAACTCGAACTCGTCCGGGTTGCGCTGTTCGCGGTCGATTTCGATCCAGATCTCGGTGCCTTCCAATGCGCTGGAAATGGGGTTGCCCTCTGCGTCCGTGGCCACGCCCTTGGACACTTCGATGCTGTGGTACTGCTTATACTTTGCCTCGATGGTCACATCATGATCGGGCATGGTGAACTTTCCGTCCTCGGTCAGCTCCACGCCGTCGGAGGCTTCCCAGCGGTCAAACACGTAGCCCGGGCGTTCGTCAGCAGTAACGGTGATCTCCGTGCCCACGATAGCGCTGGCCGGGTCTGCGGTGCAGAATGTGGTATGGATGCTGTGGATGGTGTTATACACAGCCTTCAGCGAGATGGACTCGGCCGGCATGGTAAAGGTGGTTTTGGCCTTGTTTGCATTTTCCAGCGTCACATTGCCGGAGACGATTTCCCAACGGTCGAAGACCTTGCCGTCAAGATCGTCTGCCTTGATGGTGACTTCGGTGCCCTTCTTCGCAGTGGTGATCTCCTCACCGCCTGCATAGGCCTTGCCGTTTTCCAGCGTGATGGACTGCAGTGCCTTATATCTTGCAGTCAGCACGACCATGCTGTCGGGCATGACAAAGGTGGTCTCTTCCGCATTCTTGTTAGCCACAGCAACATCGCCGTAGTTCACTTCCCAGTGGTCGAACACATAACCCTCGCGGCTCTCTGCCGTGATCTTAACAGTGTCGCCGATGACAGCTTCTTCAACATTGGCAGTGCCGTTGTTCACGGTGATGGCATGCAGATCGTTGTATTCGGCCGTGATTTCCACAGCGGTCTCCGGCATGGTGAACCTCGCCTCAGGTGCGCGCTGATTATCCAGGATCACGTTTCCAGACACGATCTTCCATTGGTCAAAGCGCTTGCCTTCGATCTTGTCGGCCTTGATGACAACAGGTTTACCCTTCAGGGCTGCATCGGTCACGGCATCTTCCACATAAGCCTTGCCGCTGTTCACCGTGATGCCCAGCAGCTTCTTATATTTTGCGACGGCGGTCACAGGCTCATCCGGCATGACAAAGGTGGTCTCTTCCTCATTCTTTTTAGCCACAGCAACATCGCCGTTGTTCACTTCCCAGCGGTCGAACACATAGCCCTCGCGGCTCTCTGCCTTGATCTTAACGGTCTCGCCCTCAATGGCGGTGTCCTTGTCTGCAGTGCTGAACTTCACGTCGATCTTGTGCAGAGTCTTGAACACAGCCTTCAGGGTCACTTCCCCTCTGGGCATCGTAAACTCAAGGGGCACGTTCTTCAGCTGCTCCTCCGTCAGGCCGTCCACACCGGTCACTTCCCAGTGGCTGAACTTCTGGCCTGCAGGGGCAGAGTCTGCCGTTGCAACGATGGCATCGCCCCTTTTGGCTGTCGCTGCGGTGTCGCCATTGACGGTAAAGGAGCCGCCTTCAATGGAGATGCCGTGGAGTTCCTTGTAAACGGCCTTCACCTTCACGTTCGTGCCCTTCACGGTAACAGTCGCAGTCATGTTCTTTTCGTTTTCCAGCTCCGCATCGCCCTCGAGAATCTCCCAGCGGGCAAACTCATAGCCCGGACGTTCCTCCGCAGTAACGGTAACTTTCGTGCCCTCTTTTGCCGAGGTGATATTTGCCTTACCATTTACCACTTCAATTGCATGGAGTTTTGCGTAGTTCGGGGTCAGAGTCACGTTCTTGTCCGGCATGGTAAAGTTGACTGTGGGGTTCGCCTTCTGGTCATCTGTAAGCGTGATGCCCTCAGCAGTCCAGCCGGTAAACTCTGCGTTTTCTCTGCCTGCTGCGGTCACGGTGACCTTTTCGCCCGCAAAGGCAGTCTTCAGTTCTGTATTCTGCCCCTGCAGCTTGATGGCTGCATCTTCTGCAGTATTGATGTTGTAGCGCATTTTCGGCGCAATGCACACATACTTTGCCGTTTCTGCTGGGATGGACGTAACATTCGGGTCAACTGCTTCAGCATCTGTTGCATCACTGGTGTAGTAAACATAATCACCAGCGTAGGTAATGCTCTTTGCAATTCCGCCGTTTTGGTTATTTTTAAAGGTCGCCGGGCAGGCGCATTCAATTTTCACATCGCCACCGACCACTGTACTGAACCGACCCTCGACCAATATCTCCAATGCATTATGCACGGTCAGATTGTCTTGGATCGCCGACCATGAAGGGTCAGAGTTCTTGATCGTCAGTTTGCCTGAGCAATTGATTTCAACATTGCCGCTGTACAAACCGCCCACGACAGAGAAGCTATTTGTAGAGAGCGTTACATTCCGCGCGTTTTTGATGTTCAGGTTTGAATTTGAGCCGTAAATAACAAAGCTATTTCCTGTCAGTTCTACGTCCACATCTGGCGCGTCAATGGTCAATTCTCCGGTTATGGTGCCATTGTTCCCATTGTACGTCAGCTTTTTGGCAGCCGGGTCATAGCTGAGAGTACCGTTACCAAGAATATTGCCGCAGTTTGCGCTGGTAACAGATATTGCCTTTTCGCCGTGTGTAACAGTAATACCGTAGTCAACTGTGACACCATTTTCCGCGTCCAGCACGCTCACCGCGCTTTTGGCAGCGGTGCTCAACTGCATCAGCGCATCGGTGCTTTCGGCCAGCGCCGGAGCGGAAAAGGTGAACATCATGCATCCGGCCAGCGCCGCCGATACTGCACGCCGGATAAGTTTGCCTTGTTTCATGGTACAACCTCCTTTTTCCCCCTCGCATTTTTACGGGGGGGGGTATATATTACAGTATCTTGATTATCCCACACTTTACCGGATTTTGGAAGCAAACCTGCGTGAATCGCCCTAAAAGCAGCGTGAAAAGCACCATTTGTGCCGGTTCTGTTGCAGTTGCCCGGCCCGCAGGCACAGCAAAGCCCCCGGCAGGTTTGCGCCTGCCGGGGGCTTTGCTGTGTTATGAAAGATCAATCCTTCTTCTCTGCTGTGCGGGCAAAGAAGTTGGCGAGGATCGCACCGGAAATGTTATGCCACACGGAGAACACAGCGCCGGGAATGGTAGCCAGCGGATACTGTGCAAAGTGTGCGGCGGCCAGACTGGTTGCAAGGCCGGAGTTCTGCATGCCCACCTCGATGGAGATCGCGCGGCACTTGGTGGAGTCCAGCTTGAGCAGCTTGCCCACGCCAAAGCCGGTGAGGTAGCCCAGCACATTGTGCAGGATGACCACCACAAGGATCAGCAGACCGCTGGTCATGATCTTGGCGCTGTTGGCGGAGACCACGGCGCAGATGATCAGCACGATGGCGGTAGTGGAGACCAGAGGCAGCACACGGACGGCTTCCTCGGTGAACTTATGGAAGAAGTGATTGACCACAAAGCCCAGTGCGATGGGCACCAGCACCACCTTGACGATGGACATGAACATGCTCATGGGGTTCACGTCAACACGCTGGCCAGCGTACAGCAGGGTGAGCAGCGGGGTGAGGAACGGAGCCAGCACGGTGGAAACAGCGGTCATGCCAACGGACAGTGCAACGTCGCCCTTGGAAAGGTAGGTCATCACGTTGGAAGAGGTGCCGCCGGGGCAGGTGCCAACCAGGATCACGCCAATGGCCAGCTCGGTGGGCAGATGGAACACCTGCGTGAGCGCCCATGCCAGAAACGGCATGAGGGTGAACTGTGCAACGCAGCCGATAATCACGTCCTTCGGGCGGCTGAACACCACCTTGAAGTCCCCCGGCTTCAAGGTAAGGCCCATGCCGAACATCACGATGCCCAGCAGGTTATTGACCCACGCCGTCTTTACCACGCTGAACGGGCCGGGGAAGAACAGGGCACCCGCGGCCACCACAATAACGATGGCGGCCATGTACTTGCCCACAAAGTCGCTTACTTTTTCCAGTGTCTTCATAATTGTTTCTCCTTTTCCTTCTGACATGCTTTGGGACAAAAGCATCCGCAAAACAAAACGCCCTTGTCCCCTACGGTCTGTAAGAGACAAAGGCGTGTAATATCCTCTGCGGTACCACTCTTATTGCCAGCACAACGCTGACCACTCAGTGCACGTCCAACAACGCGCGGCCCGTGATAACGGAGGCCTGCCGTTCCTGCTTACTGGGGCGCACACCGTCCATTCAGCCGGAAAGCTCGGAGAGGATCTTCCCACGGATGCCCTGCACTGCCTTGCACCAACCGGCAGCTCTCTGCAGCATTCCTTCCGGGTACTTTTTCTCGTCATAGCCGTAATATTCTTGGTGACATGGAGTATACTCCCCTGCAAAGGCAAAGTCAATAGAATGAGGCCTTCTGATTTTTCATGCAGTTCATTTCAGGAGTGAAAGTGGTTCACGCAGCAGACAAAGCAGAACGGCATCGGCACCGACTGCTCCGGCAGGATGACGCGAAGCCATGGTCTAAAGAGTAGGCCGCAATTAAAATCGATGATCTGCCTTTACGGGAAGTGCGAGGGCTTCTCACGCTGGATGGTCTGGCGAGCGGAAGCAGGACGGAGCAGGCGGCGGCGATGCCATCACACAACAAAAGACCGCTCATCTTTTCGGGTGAGCGGTCTTGCTGTTTCTGCGGTTTATTCGCCTTTGGCTTTTGTAAGCAGCATGTGCACGTATTCCGCGCAGGCATCCCAGTCGCGGGCGGCGGCCTTGTCCTTCGGCATCAGGCTGCTGGCAAGGCCCACGCCAAGGCAGCCCGCCTTGCGGAACTCCGGGATGTTCTCCGGCGTTACGCCGCCAATGGCAACATAGTTTGTGTCGTCCTGGAATCCGATAATCTGGGGCAGGAGAAAAACGACCTTTGAGCCGCTTTTTCCTGTCTGATACGCAAAAAAGATCCCGTTCACCCAGAAGTGGACGGGATCTTTTATTGCTTATGGGGCTTTCCTGCAGCCGATCAGGCTTTGACGAAGACAGCTGCTTACTTTGCAGCCAGGTATTTGCCCAGTTCGCGGCCCAGCGTCAGGCACATACCAATGCTCACACCGGGGATCGGGGTGATATACTCGGGACCAAAGCGCATACCGCAGGTGTTGCCGGAGGCGTACAGGCCCTCGATGGGCTGATAATCCTCGTTCAGCACCTGCTGGTCATTGGTGGTCACAAAGCCGCCGGTGGTCACCAGTGCAAAGCCCAGACTCGGGGTTGTGACATGGGCGTAGAAGGGAGCCTTTGCAACTGCATTCAGGAAGTGCGGGTCCTTGGCAAAGTCGCTGTCGTAGCCCTCGGCGCAAACCTTATTGTACTGCTCCACAGTAGCGGAAAGGGCTGCAGGCTCCACACCGATGTACTCAGCCAGCTGTTCGATGGTGTCGGCGCAGTACCAGCCGTTGGCGCCCTCGGCACCAGCAGCCTTTGCGGCCTCAAAGTTGCCCTTCATGGCTTCCACCACAGCGGGCATGTCGTACTCGAATGCCTGATGGCCGGGGAAGCCGCGCAGGATCTGGGTCTCATAGGTGCTGTCGTAGATGGAGGTGATATTGCCGCGCTTTGCACGTGCCATGAAGAAGCCGTTGATCTCCGGGCCGGCAAAGGCTTCGTTCTGGAAGCGTTGGCCATTCTCGTCCACCCACAGGGGGCCGGGCAGATAGTCGGGCACGGCCATGGAGTCGAAGTTCATGGTGGAGATGTCGCCCTCCAGACGGCCGCCTGCCCACACACCCATCTGGATGGTGGAGCCGTCGCGGCCAAAGGGAGCAAAGAAGTCCTCATCCTTGGTGAACAGACGCTTGATGTCCGGCAGCAGATCGTCCATCATTTCCTTGTTGCCGCCAAAGCCGCCGCCTGCCAGCACAACGCCATTCTTAGCGTTGATCTTGAGGTAATTGCCGTCGCCGTCCTGTGCGATCACGCCGGTGACCTTTGCACCGTCCATTACCAGCTGCACACCCTTGGTGCCAAACAGAGCGGTGGCATTGTCAGAGAAATTCTCCTCCACATAATTGTAGTTGTCCCAGCTCAGGTCCTTCAGCTCCAGCTGACCGGCGGTGTTGTTGTTCTTCTCGCCGCTGGCGGGGTTCTCCCAGTAGTTCTCCCACCATTCCAGCGTGCCGGTGTAGTAGTGCATGCCGTTGTTCAGCTGGTGCACGGTGTACTCGTTGTCCGGCCAGAACTGGATGCGGGTCTTGGCCAGCGTGTCCGGGTTGATCTTGTCCAGCCACCAGTCCACAGTGCTGCCGCTGTTCTTGGCAAACTTCATCACTAGTGCGGTGTTTGCCTTGCCGTGGGTCTGCATCATCCAGTTGTTCACAAACTCCACTTCGTCCACCTTGGGCACACCGTGGCTCAGCAGGTAGTCCGAGTTGATGTGGCCGATATCGTGGCCGACCGTCCACCAGCTCTCGCGGGGCATGGCTTCCAGCACCAGAACGTTCTTGCCCTCTTCGGCCAGCTCACGGTAGCAGCTCAGGCCGGCATAGCCCATACCGATGATGGCAACGTCAACATCGTAGGTCTTGGTGATCTCACTGTCCGGGATGGCTTCCGGGGCGGTGCGCCAGCTGGCAGCCTGCTCAGAAGCTTCCGGGGCAGACACTGCAGTGCCGCCCATGGCCTGTGTGATGCAGTCGTTCATGCACTGCTTCACAGCATCGCTGGTAATGGTTGCACCGGACACGCCGTCGATGGTGCTGTTCTGAGCTTCCAGCAGCTGCTTGATCAGGTCATCCTTTGCGGCCTGACCAATGGAGTCGGTCTCACCGGACAGATCCAGCTGGATGTCAGTAATGGCTGTCTCGCTGAAGGTGGCGGTCATGGTGATATCGCTCATGCCCTTGGCCGTGGCAGTGTAGGTGCCCGGGGTGTACTTTGCAGCGGCAGAAGATGCAGCCGTGCTGCCGGAAGCAGCATTGCAGGCAGCCAGTGCACCGGCGGTGATGCCGCTCATGGCAGCAGCAGAAGCCAGCTTCAGAAAGCTTTTGCGCGAGATCTTTTTCATCTTGGTGATTCCTTTCGTTTTTCTCTTTCTTCTCAATGTGCGGGGTCGTGTGCCCCTTTCGATTGTTAATTCTATCACAATATCTCTCACTTGAAAAACATTGCTTTCTTCTTATAATTAGAAGTAAAAGTTATAAGCAATTTTTAAAGAGAAAAAGGAGCCGGTCATGACCCTGCAGCAGATGCGCTATTTTATTGCGGTGGCACAGAATTTGAGCTTTTCCAAAGCGGCACAGCAGCACTATGTTTCCCAAACGGCGGTCAGCCAGCAGATCAAGCTGCTAGAAGAAGAACTTGAAACCGAGCTGTTCCAGCGCACACGGCACTCGGTGGCGCTTACCAGTGCCGGGCAGGTATTCTACGAGTATGCGGTGCGCATCACCGACCTTGCGGAAGATGCCGCCCGCCGCACCCGCGCCGCTGCTGCCGAGTGCAGCACCCCGCTTGAGATTGGCATGATGAGCGGGATGGAAAACCTGCCCATTCTGGAAAAGCTGCTGCTGTTCAAGGAGCAGCACCCTGCCATTCCGCTGCACTTTCATCTTGGGGATTTTCCCACCCTGAAAAAACGTCTGCAGCAGAAAAAGCTGGACTTTGCCCTGCAGCTGGAGCTGATTCCGCTGGAGGATACCTCCTCCCTGCTGCGTGCTCAAGTAGGCCAGCTGCGCCAGTACGTAGTTCTCAACCGCCAGAGCCACCTGTCCAGCTATGCGTCCCTGCACCGCAGCCAGCTTGCCAGCGAACAATATTATGTACCCGCCATGGACCGAGAGCTGTGGAACCAGTTTGCGCAGGTCCTCACCCGCCACGGCAGCGACCCGCAGAACATCAAATTTGCGTATTCCATGGAGGAATTGATGCTGCAGCTGGCTTTCTACGGCGGCTATACCATCCTTGCCGAGCCAGTGCTGGCTCAGCTGCCCGCCAACAAAAACCTCACTTTTATCCCGCTGGAAAACGATACCGTTCCCGCTTGGGCCGTGTGGAACCGCGAGAACATCTCGCCCGCCCTCCAACTGCTTCTGCGTGAGCTGGATATTGACCCGTGACCTGCTGCAGAACGCATTGACGATCTTGCGCAAAAGCGCTGCTCTTTTTCAGAAATTCAGCAAGAAAGGTCTCTCCGGAGCTGCATGGAGAAATGCAAAGGTCGATCACATGAATCAAAACGATCCTGTCCCGGACGATTTCACTCTTTCGCCGGCCTTTGTGGATGCACTGCCCGCGCTGTTTTTTTGCCTGCAACATGGTACTGGTGGCAGGAATTTTGCTTTTATCATGAATATGCAGTGAGCCGGAAGCCTCTGATCTACAGAAGGCTCCCGGCTCATTTGCTATGGACTTTTTACGTGGATGCCATTCGAGTCCTTGATCGAAACAAAAAATTCCACGTCATACGACTTGGGATTTCCCAGTAGCCTATTCTGTTGCTCAAACACCCCACTGGGGTGTTTGTTGCTGTCGCAAACGCAAACTTCCGATAAACAAAAAACGTACCCGAACCCTTTTTCATAAAGAATCGGGTTCGAGTACGAACTGTATGGTGGAGAATTAGGGACTCGAACCCCAGACCCCCTGCGTGTGATGCATGATGACTTTTCTGTTTTTAGAACGATGATTCGTTAAATAGGCTCGATTTGCTACAGATCTGCTACAAACGGTAGTTTTCATTCACCGCAATCTCGCACAAATTCAGAGGTCCTTTCTTCCAATCTGCTGCTGAACATTTCGCCATATTGCTCATATCCAACAAATACAGAACTCTCTACATCGCAAATCTGGTTTAGGCCAATCGCTTGTACTGCCTCCATAGCCGCTTCTCTCTGGCTCAAATGCCGCTTTCCAACAGTCAGGCAGTTTGCACCTTCCAGCGTGTTATACTGCTGGAACGCTCGATTAAAGTCCATCAGGTCATGCAGACGGATAGGTTGATTCGTCTCATTGTCCACCAACAGGCCCCAGTTTTCCCAATGGCGGTCAGTGTTGCCCACCAGATAATCCAGAATGTTCATCATATAGTATCCGTGAGCATCCAGTTCCAGAATTTTATCCAGCGTATTCCAATCACGGTTTGTGCAGTAGACATCATAGGCTGCATACGTCACAAGGCTATACCGCTGTGAAGTCATAATTTTGCTGATGGAAACTGGCTCGTTCTCAAACATCCCCTGCCCATACAGAACCTGATGGCAGTCAAAGCATCGGCAAATTTTACTTGCCAGCACTTCGCGCTCAACAGCGTTTCTTCTACCGCCTTTATAAAGGTAAAAGCCATCCTCTTTGTGCACCCACGCCTTGGGGTAGCATCCACCCGTGGACAAATCATCAGCCAGAAAATGGGCATTTGTTACAGTCTTCTGATGTCCACACAGTGCAATATCCACAAAGTCATTGCCCAGAGAATGCGTGTAAAGGTTGATCTCCTCGAACCGAACTGTCTCATTTTCTGCTTTTACCCAGAACACATCCAACAAAGATAAGCAATGGTAAGAAAGCGTAATCCAGGCACGTTCCCTATCCGTATTGCTCTGGGACACACCAATGCTATTCAAGATTTCCTTTGCATAAGTACGGTCGTACGGTATCAGTCTGGATGCACGCCAAGAATAGAAGCTGATCACATTATTGATTCGAGCGTCAAAGTCATTCGATTCTTTCAGCACTAGACCGTAGAGCATAAAATCTTCAAAATAAATTTTGCACTCACCAGCCGTGCTCACCTGTGCCACACATCTTTCCGTGTGCATGATATGATAGACTATTACCTCATTCATTACTTTCTTCCAGTTTCACACATCTATTTTTCTTGTATCATACCATTCCTGCTGTAACTTCTATATAGCAATATATTAGAATATATTCTATCTTTATTAATCTAAACCGATAGTATTCTTTTGAAGTTTTCATAAATATTACTGATCATATCAAAGTTCTTATAGAAGACTGATATTTCATCATAAGCATCCCGCAGAAGAGAAGGAACATACTTTTTCTTATTAACTCTCGTGTACGGGCCATCAGATTCTATTAAAAGCCGTTCTAAAGGCAACAAGTGATATTTTTCCGCATTACAACTATTTACCATGTTTGTGTTTATCGAAAAATAGCAACCTAAATCCACTAATTTCAACATATGGTCGCGATTTCCCGTATACCAATGCACAATTGCTTTTTGGGGATTGTATTTTGCCAAAATACGAATAGCATCTTCTTCTGCTCCCCTGATATGTATCGTCATCAACTTATTTTCCGAAGCGCAAAGCTCCACAATCTGTTCAAAAAATCTTAATTGAAGTTGTTTGTCCATATACGATTTCGCCGAATAATCTAATCCTACTTCGCCAATATAATTAGTCAACATTATAAGTCTCATAAAATCTTTTATATCATTTTCATCTAATGTCGACTCCTGCGGATGAAAGCCTATAGCAAACTTTAAATATTTTGTCTCTGTAATTTGATTTTTGCACGTCCAAAAAACACCAGGTGAATTTGTTACACAGATTGTATACTGTTTTAGTTCTGTAATATTTCTGGCCATCTCCAGATAGTTTTTATAATGATCCAAATGGAAATGTGTATCTATTAAGTTCATCATTACATATATGCTTCTATTTTCGAATCATCTGAAAAATATTCAATCAAATCATTCATACCTTGTTTATAGACTCGTTTAAATGCTTGAACTTCTTCAAAATCAAGTTTTCCCGTACAACGAATCAATCTTTCAATCTCTTTATCCGAAAAATTTTTGTATCTATGAATACTACTTAAAACCGCAAATAGATCTGCAGATTTGTTTTTATCCGCTTCTGCTTCAATGAATTCCGATGCCTTTCTGACCTCATTTTCTTTCGACTCAACATCTTGTAAAGAGCTCTTCCGAATAATACAAGGGTAACAAAATCCACAGTTTACAGGATATTCTCTAGAACCCACACGATTGTATCTAGCTACACATGGATGCGAGCATGAAATAGTATTTTTATAGCACCTTTTAAATGCATCTGTTTCGGAAACCATATTCACAATTTCTCGTTTGGTGTTAAAAGCAAAGAAATTAGAAATATGGTTTTGAATTCCAACACTTGCAATCAGCTCATTTAGTGAATTTAAAAAATAAGGGTGCGTTGTCCTAGTACTACAGGATCCTTTTCGGCCATTTGTAAGAGCCACATTTAAGCCAATGAATCCATTCTCAGGTATATACACCGGAACTTGTTTTCCCATGATGCCAGCAATAGAAACCGCCGCACATAAAAACAGTAAAGAACGTCCTCTAGAAGTATTTTCCACTCTGCACAACTGCTCATCCGTCTTAAATGGCGCTCTTGCTCCAGCGGTAAAGCCAAGAAAAACTGATTTTTGGGAAGGAAAGCATTCGTTGAAATTTTCACAGAATTGTTCTTGAATATAACGAAGCTTTGGATATTCATTATGCCCAACCAATACTGGAGAGTGTCCTTCTTGCAATAGTTTTATCGCACCGCAATATGAGTCCAGACCTCCAGAGAACAAGCTAACACAATCGCATCCAGATAAATCTATATATTTTCTATTTTTGTTCTTATGCGAACCGTATTCCGTAGTCGCCTGCCGAAAAGAAACCTTCCACTCATCTCCTGTCAAAAAAGAAAGAATCTTGCTCCATTGGATTTTACAATTATCCCATTTGTCCCGCTCTAAAACTGGAATAGAAACCTCTATTTTTCGTGTCCATGAATCCAAAAATAGACTTCTCGAAATCCTTTTATCTAAGGCAAACACACTAAGTCCTATTACAAATAAATCTTCGTAAATCGAATTCATTCTTTGCTGACCCAAATGATACCATATATTGGGCAATCCAGAATAGATAGTGCTTTTTGAGTCCCTGTTTAATGTAAGAATATAAGCGTCATTCCATTCAATGTCCGGGTCCGCATCGTTTTCTTTTTTTATCCAAAATTTCATTAGGCTGTCCCCCCATAAAAACGCGCACATACATCATATGCTTCGTTCAATGCCTCTTTAACAACATTTGCTGCACCGATGTCCTTAAGATTAATTTGCTTTATTTCCTTATCAGACAATGAATCATGTAGTGCATCAGCTATGTATGAATGCATTTCATCTAATATCTCAAATTTTTCGTTACTTGTACGACCTTTTCCTATTTTCTCTTCAAAATTCACATCGAAACTGATCTGCACAAATGAGGTAACCATTTCTCTTAACAAACTGTCCAAATCCACATTTCCCAATTGATCTACGGAATCTATTTGCAAATTATCAAGAGCCTGAGATAGTGAATCTGCCGCTAATGAATCTTCTAGCGAAGAGGAATTATTTGTAAATTGATAAAGTAGTTCATGCAATATTTCATTCGAAGATTTTCCAATTAAATCTGATCGACCAAAATCGATCAAACCTTGTTCTAAGCCCTGCTGTCTAATATCATAGGCAAACCCCAAAATATTACCAGCAGCGTTGGCAAATGATGTAGTGCCAACTGCAGCTCCAGAACTCATTGCCTCACCAAATTTCTGAATAGCGTTTACTCTTGAATCTGCATCCCGATTTCGTAAAAAAGATGATATAGCCCTTTTGGCATTACTCCATTCTGGTTTAGTCGGCGGAATATATCCTTTAGAAGTTCCCATTTTTTATTTTCCTTCTTTTTTTATTTCTTCTATAATCTTTTTTTCAAGTATCCCCGATTTTTCCCAAGTAGCAAGAAGATCATCTACCTTTTTTAAATCTGCTGCTCTCATTTCTCTAATCGCCGGTACACTTCCAAGCGTTATCTTTTTCGAATATCCTTCCAATGCATTACAGATTTTATCTCTATACGCCTCAAAATTCACAAACAAGCTTCTTATAATATAAAACTCAATTTCACCCTTCTTGATTTTAGGAGTGACGACCTCGAAAACCTTTGACTGATCAACCGCGTTCAAAGCCGCTATCTTCTCTACAATCTGAGGCATCAATCCGCGCGCTGCTCTTCCAATATGTTCCAGGACATCCTTTGCAGCTGCCGAAAGCGTTGAAATATCAACATCTGCCTTTTTTAGAGATTCCCTTGTCAAGTAGAAATACCGATCCAAACGTATTTTCTCCAAATGTTTTGGCTCAGATTCAACCCATTTAATTATCGAAGGAACATTCCATGCTTTAAATTTCTCATTTTCATTATCAGGCGATTCTATGCACTCAAGCATTGCTTTAAATTCTTCATTTTCCGTTGTAAATCTTTTATTCCACTCATTTAACTGTATAAACAAGTCATTATCCAGCTTTTGAAGAACAAGGAGTTTGGCCAATACTCGTGTGTCAAGAGCACCTTCATCAGTTCCAAAATACAATTCTGCCAATTTCTTTTTTGTTATATAGGTATTTAAAAATCGTTTTGTTTGTCTAGGATTACCTTTTAAATTTCCTGCAACAATGGCTTTTATTCCGGCAATAACATCTACTGTTTCTTCAAATTTTCTTTTATTCTCATCTCCAATAAAATCCATCGCCTTTTCCTTTATTTTCTGCACATCGATAACATCATCTGATATGAGAAGCTTTTCTTTTTTTATCTTTTCTAAAAAAGCTTTAAACTGCTCCTTTGGGCAGTACTCTTGTACAACCAAGAACATCAAATAATTTTCTATATCTTTTGATGACAGTTCTGGTATATAAATTGGCAATTGAATAATTTTTTCGATATATTCTTTATCCAAATTCACTGTGTAATTTTCAATTGGTGGATACTTTTTTCTTATGGCATACTGAATAACATTTTCATCTGCTGCAATAATAAAAGTCATTTTTTCTACTGACAAGAAAAGTTTAATTGCCTCTAATGTCTCTATAATTCGATCTGGCTGGCACCTGTCCAAGTCATCGATTAAGACAATAATATTTTCAATTGCATCATCTTCAAGAGCCTTTTGGAATTCTTCTCTGAATTTTCTGACATTATTAACAACACTATTTTCATCATTTACTTCGTCAGTTTTAATATAATCATCCCGAATCGACTGAACAGCATTAGCTGTATTCTTAACACTCTCGCCAATTGCTTCAGCATTCGTAGAAATGCTGATCATAAAAGGCACTGGATTTCCCGTTGCAGCCGATGCAATCAGAGGTGCCCCTACCGATACGGCCTTCGTCGCAAGTTTAAATAAGTCAAGCTTTTTCAATAATTTCGATATGCCGTCTTTTACTTTAGAGGGAATGTCTTTGTGTTCTTTAATTTCACGCAAAAGTGCCTCCATCAAAGCCACTTTTGCATCTTCATATCCCTCAAACATCCAAGCATTAATATTAATACATAATGTTTTTTCCTTTTTCTGTGCTTTCTCATCAATTTTCTGTTTTATCAATTTAAGAAGGGTTGATTTTCCAGCACCCCAGACTCCAAATACTCCGATGGTTAATGGTTTGTAATTTGGATTCTGAGAAATGTCTGCAATGACGTTTGCATATGGTTCATAAAACAAGATATCTACTTCTGAAGCATTATCCAACCACATTTTCAAATTCCTCCAATATCTAATCACTCTTTGCACCGCTGCTGGCAATACTCTTGAATGCCCCTAGAATAGAAGCTGATCACACGAGCATCAAAGTCATTCGCTTCTTTCAGTACCAGACCGTAGGGCATGAAATCTTCAAAATAAATTTTACACTCACCAACTGTACTCACATGTGCTACACATCTTTCCGTGTGCATAATGTACGCCCATCGCCTCCACCACCTTATTTGACTGATGCACGTTTTCTTTTCTACCATTGTACCTTCTTTTATGTTCCAAAACAAGATGTAAAAAGCTCTTGGCCTCTTTATTAAAGGCCAAGAGCTTTTTGCTTGCCGCTGAACTTCGACTTTGAAAATCGTGTTCAGCTTAATTTTCAATCATCTACGCTTTGCGCTTCAGATAATTCTTCCCAGTCTTCTGGATTTCCACATCTACGGAGATCCTCATGCCCGCCATCGACTGCACACGATCCGCAAGAACAGAATTTGAAATCATGCACAGAGTATGCAAAGTCATGAAACATATAAAATAGGAAAAGCGTCAAAAATCATCTTGGCCAGCGCTCTTTTCTGGACATGAGTGGCGCGAATGGTACATGAGGATGCGTCTGGTACCAGTAAGCTGTGGTAGCGACATCATCCTGACGTTCAAAAAGACCTCCGTGACTGGCACCAATCTGCTGCAGAGTTACCTTAAGGTCCTTCTCAAAAAGGATAGGATCAAGAAGGTGCCAGCGGTAGAAGCTGCGTTGTGGCATCTGATCATCATTGTGGTAATCATTATGAAGGAAGGTATCGTGGCTAGAGTAGTAAGGATAGCCAAGATACGGAGTACAGTACTGATTTTCAACGGTTTGGCCATTTTGCTGTGTTGCAAAGCTCCAGGCACCGCCGAAGTAATCTTCTGTTCCAGTTCCGCAAATGGTTGGATAATCCTTGTCTCCATCGATGTAGAATTTCATCTCACCCTCTCCGTACCAGTAGCGTTCGAGGCTGGTAAGCGCAAGATAAGTTCCAACGTACTGGCCTTTCCCTTTGATGTTGTCGAGGACAACGTAGTCTTTTGCCTTTTCCGTTATGCGCTGACGACGCCACTGGGCATGGAAATAGGCAGCATCCTCCGGAACCGTTGTCAGGCAATAGTCGATCTGATAAAAGAAGGCCGGAATCGGCTCATCACACTGATTTTCAATGGTAATACGGGCGTTTTTACGGAACGGCATCGGGAAATAGCTGTTGAAACCACGGGTCGGATTGACAGCAATCGGGACTGAGTTTACCTGGTAGGAAACACCGAAGCCGCAGCAGAAGAAATCGCCAAGCGGGCATTCAACGGATGGGAATTCTTCATCGTCCCAGTACATGCGCAGAACAAGATCCCGCAGAACATAACGGTTACGTTCACTGGTACGGTCTGTAACGGTGATCCAGATGTGCTGAATCACGCCTTCTCCCTGGATCTCACCAAGTGTTACGGTCTCTCCTGCTTCTATTTTCGGGATACACGGGGAACCTTTTCTGGACGGACCAAGATCGCTGGATGCCATGCCGCCTTTTCCTTTTTCTCCGTTCCGGTTTTCCCAGTTGATGGAACGGGACTGTCCGTTTTTCAGCCGGAAAATATTCTGTAAACCACAATCAAACATCATATATTCCTCCTACTCACAAATGAGCAACTGTCTTTTATGTTGAATTGAATTCATTCAGACAATTCCGCTTAACAGGTACAGTCTCCACCCATGTTCCAGTTGATTCCTTGAAGGGGATTGCTTGCAAAGTTGTTATTATTGTACACTTTTATTTGTATAAAAGCAATGTGCCACTGTCATAAATCTTTAGCACCACACTCATGAATGCATAAGGAACAATGTACGATATCTGTCTTACCGTTACTGCATGGTGCATCATCGGTCTATTGGGTGTTCTGCTTATAAGATCTTTTGGATTCAGGGAGTTCCATCAAGAGAAAATCATCCCTTGGCTCGTTGGTATTGCTATGATTTTCTTCCTGATAGCTCTCATGTTTAACTAGAGCTAAAATTGGCTGAATACGGACTGAAAGGACGCATTGTTGTAGCAAGCAATGCAGACGTATATACATCTGCTTATTTTGCTTTGCAAAATACTTGTTGGGAACACCCAAACCCTTGAACTGCACCGTACCGATGCAGGCTGCGCGATTGCATCGCTGAACAGAATGCGATTTTGGTTTCAAGAGGGAACGGCAAAAAGCAGGCATGGATGGACGGCTTTCTTGTAAAACATTCACAAACCCCGAAAGGTGTGTTATTATAGTACCATCAACAAATTGAAGGGAGGGCGGCGGATGTTCAGCATTGCAGGAATTGACCTGTTGAAGCAGGAACTTTTGGACCATGAACGCACTCTCCTTGAGATTTTGCTTCAGGACAAGACCACCAAGAAAAACATCATCTGGGCAACCGATGATTACGCTGAACTGGGCGAACCATACAGCTTCAAAAAAGAAATCCTGCCGGAACTGGTTACAGGCGAACAGGACAGTCTGATCCAGCCCAGAGTGGAAAAAGCACTGGAGCACCAGACCAACCGCACCCGTGACAAAGCAGAGGTGTTTACCCCCAGTTGGATCTGCAACGCACAGAACAATCTGGTGGATGAGCAGTGGTTTGGCAGGAAGGATGTTTTCAACATCCAGAAGGAGATGTCGTGGAAAGCAACGGCTGACAAAGAAGCTGGAAAAGCCAGAAACCTGGAGAAAGAACGGAGAACCAATGACTTTTGATGCAATCGTAGGAAACCCGCCTTATCAAATTGCGGACGGTGGCAACAACGCTAGTGCAATGCCAGTGTACCAGAGGTTTGTAGAACTTGCGACAACTATTGAGCCGCATTATGCTTCTATGATTATGCCTTCTCGTTGGTATTCTGGTGGTCGAGGATTGGATGATTTTCGCGCAAATATTATGAATGACACCAGAATGCGTGTGCTTTATGATTATGCGAGTTCGGATTATTGCTTCCCAGGCGTTGATATTTCGGGCGGTATTTGTTACTTTCTGTGGGATAAAGACTATGATGGTCCTTGTACGGTGACAAATGCCGAAAGTCAAATTGCACACAGCGTAAAGCGCTATCTAAACGAGTTCCCAATTTTGGTTCGTTCTAATGCGGCAATTTCAATTATTGATAAGGTTGCAAGAAGAAAAGAGCAAACGCTTGATACATTTGTCAGCAGTCAAAAAACGTTTGGCCTGCGGACATTTGCCCGCCCTGACGAAAATGGTGACCTCACTTTGCGTTGGAATGGTGGAAAAGGACCGATTTCTAGCGATAAAGTTACCGGCGGAACAGAGCTCATTGATAAGTGGAAGGTAATTGTTTCCAGAGTTTTGTATGAGCATGGTGGAAAGGCAGACAAGAATGGTCAATCTCGAATTTTGTCGATTCTTGAGATGTTGGGTCCCAAAGAGGTATGTAGCGAAACATATATCGTTGTGAACAGTTATGATACAGAAGCGGAAGCCGCTGGCTTGTATTCCTATCTCAAGACAAGGTTTGCACGATTCCTTATTATGCAGGCGACATCTTCTATTATGATAACACGCGGGTGCTTTATGTTTGTTCCTGTACAGAACTTTGCGGAAGAATGGACGGACGAAAAGTTGTACAAGAAGTATGAGCTGACGGAAGATGAGATTGCGTTTATTGAGAGTACGATTAGAGTGATGGAGTGAGGTGAAAATTATGGAAAAGCCTACAATCTTTTTTAGCCATTCTTCAAAGGACAGAGATGCAATTCTTCCCATTAAAGAGAAACTCATGAAAATTACCAGTGGTGTTATTCAAATTTTCATGTCTAGTGATGGCCAAAGTATTCCATTTGGTAACAACTGGGTTCATAAAATAGAGGAAGGATTAAACAACGCGAAAATCATGTTTGTGTTTGTCACACCGACTTCTATTGAATCAGGATGGATTTATTTTGAAGCTGGATTTGCATATTCAAAAGGTATTGATGTGATTCCGGTTGGTGTTGGTGTGGATATCGGCTCTATTAAGCCGCCACTTAGTCTCTTACAAGGATTTAATATTACTTCTGGTGAAAGTCTAAATAACTTTGTGACAGTAATAAATAAAAATTTTGATTTGAATTTCGAGACTATGTTTAACGAAAAGGACTTTCAAATTTTAGACACTACTATCGAAAAGAAAGAGCCAATACCACAGTTTAATGATATATTCACTTCTGCGGATTATATCGTTTCTGCAAACAAAAATCATCCTGAAAATTATGGAGGCCGTGCAGAAATACAAACTGCATTCGATGCGATGCAGGACTATTTGAAGGAGAATGATTATAAAATTTCCATTGATAGAAGGTTTAACCATACCATTTATAGCGTTCTTGTAAATGGACTGAGAATTATTCAGATTCCTGCTAGTTCAAAACCAAGAACAGATGGCTCAGATGATTTGAAAATCAATATGTCGATGTTTTCTTTTGAAGATTCTTTTGAACTGTTTAAATCGCTAATCATTGCTTCTGGAATTAAAAATTGTTCGTATCTTCGCTTCTTGCCAAATGCGCCATATGGCTATGTTACCTCAAAAGAAACTTTGTCCGCAATCGCATATAAAAATCCAGATTTATTGCTCCCGGACAGCGAACATATGGGAACCTATCATTTTTGCAATACAGATGTTGCATTCACTATATACGATAAGAGTTTTGATGGAAAAAATCCGCAATATGTTCTTAGTGTTGGCTTCTCTCCCGAAAATACAACCGCAAAGCAAATGGTTGACTGTATTGAAAATCTGATAAATATTGGAGTAATAACAAAGAATATCACTACTGCCTAAAAAATTAAAAAGAGTGAATGGCTCTTTTAAGAAAGGAGCCCCACCATGACCGAACAAGCACTCCGCAAAATGATTGCTGCCGGGGAAAGCACCCGGCAGGAGTTTAAGTCGTGGGTGAAGTGCAAGGACTACCGGCAGCGGAAAGAGCTTGCGGTGAAAAGTGCACTTTCGCAGGCAAAGAGCGGTCATCAGACGGGAAAGAAAATGGAAGGCGTTGCATCGGCAGCTTCGAATAGCCCGAAATACAGCAGCACGACCAAAACTCTTGTGGGCAGCGTTCTCTCGCAGTCTGACAAGAATCGCTAAATAACCTAAAATGGGGCGTACAGTTTACAACTGTGCGCTCCATTTTTTATAACAGAAATCAAATATAAAGTGATATTACGTCGAATTATTTGAGAAATTGCCGGAAAATCCATGTAGATAACATTGGAAAATTGTGGTATAATAATACCAACCAGAAAGGAGGGTTGTGCTATGGACAACAACCAACTACAGTACATCAAAATTCAATCGCAATACACTGATAAGGTAGAACAATTTGAAAAGTGCGTTGTCAAAGCCGCAAAGCTGACACACGCGATTGCTGACACGGCTGAGAAAAAATGCAAGCAGGCGCGGATGGCAATGGAATCTGGCAACATAGATGTCATGCGGAATACGATTCAGCAGTACATCTGCCAGTACGGACAGGATTGGTCGCGTTTCCGGGATGTTCGGATACAGCTTGTAGATGGGAACACCTATGCACAGCTCTCTGCCGTTGACCTTATCCAGCAGCTACATTGTGTTATCACGCTGGTGTACAAGGATACTGCGTTGAAAACGGTGAACAAAGAAGCATTCCGAGAGTGCGTTAAAAGTTTGCTGAAGCAGTCTAAAATGTTTACCGATAAAGAGCTAGATGCAATGTTTGCGTAAAACAGGATAGCTGAAAATAAGCAAAGCCCACAAGCTGGATATAAAATCCGGTCTGTGGGCTTTACCATATCAGGAGTAATATTTCTGTGTGTGGCTGGCCGGGACGAGGGGCTTCTGGAACTAAACGGCAAGACCTATGCCTACTTATCCAGAAGTACTTGTTCCGCAGCAGACACATGATACTCCTGCAATGGGAACGCTCCCGGTTCCGGCAATCCCTGCATTACCTGATACGGCATCTGTATCTACCAATGGTGTTGCAACGGCTGCAACTGTCGATGATAATCTTACCCAAATCTAATTATTCGACTAACACATTATTTTCTACTGTATGTAGTAAAATTTCAATCTATAACTTTCTCAAATTCCCATTTTTCACCCAGATATAATAATCATGATTCAAAGCCTCTGAGTCGAAAGACTCAGGGGCTTTTTTATGTCTGGAGGTGAGCATTTTGTTATTCCGCACCATCACTATCATTATTACCATCGTATTTTAAAGCGCAGCTGCGCAGAAAAGAGAAAGCATTATGAACTTTTGGTCCGAAATCGTCAAAGAGGTTGGCACCGTCCTGGTGGAAGTCCTCGTCCGCATCGCTGAAGAAATGGAAAACAACAATTGATCACAGTACACTGAAAAGGAGATTTTACTATGCCCGCAAATGTTGAAACGATGTTCTCTGTCCGTGAGACCCCTTGGCACGGCCTTGGCCGTATCATTATGGATGCCCCTGCAAGCCGTGAAGCCTTGGAACTGGCCGGTCTGGATTGGCAGGTGGAAAGCCGTAATATCTATTCCGGCACGGGTGCTATGATCCCCGGCTATCGCGCAAATGTCCGCAGCACCGATGATGCTGTTCTGGGCGTGGTATCTGATCGCTACCGCATTGTCCAGAATGAGGAAGCATTCCAGTTCACCGATGACCTGCTGGGTGAAGGTGTTACTTACGAAACTGCCGGTTCTTTGCAGGGCGGCAAGAAGGTTTGGATGCTGGCAAGACTTCCGAGGAAATATCTTATCGCTGGAGATCAGGTAGAACCATATCTTGTGATCTTCAACAGTCATGACGGAAGTTCTGGTGTGAAAGTGGCCATGACTCCGATCCGTGTAGTCTGCCAGAACACACTGAACCTCGCGCTGAATACCGCAAAGCGCAGCTGGACTGCACGCCACACCGAAAATGTTCTGCTTCGCGTACAGGATGCCCGTGAAACACTGCAGCTTGACAGCAACAAGCTGTATGAGAACATCGTATATCTGGAAATGCGGAGCCGTGGCTATGAAGTTCAGGTCGGCAAGCTGGACGACACCGAAATTGATTTTATCTGCTACCGTGGAGATGAAAAGCTCTATATTCAGGTTGCTTACCTGATCACTCCCGCCGATGAAGAACGGGAGTTCGGTAATCTTGAGCGGCTGCACGACAACTATCCTAAGTATGTTATCAGTGGTGATTTGGCGAATTTAAGCCGAAACGGAATCATTCATCGAAACATCATTGATTTTCTGCTCAATCCGTAATTTTCACATCATGGGGCACAACAGTTGACGCTGTTGTGCCCTTTTTTCTTTATCAAAATTGGAGGCATTCTTATGGAAAATCCATTCGTAAAATTATTTGCTATCGACTTCAAAGATCATCTGGAAGTCAAAAAGTCCGGCAACACGGAACTGAAATATGTAAGCTGGGCGTATGCCTGGGCAGAGGTGAAGAAGCTGTACCCTGCTGCCAGCTATGAGGTCAAGAAATTCAACGGCCTCCCCTATGTTTATGACCCCATAACCGGCTTCATGGTGTATACCACTGTCACGATAGAGGGCGTTTCGCACGAAATGTGGCTGCCTGTACTGGATGGCGCAAACAAAGCCATGAAAGCTGTGCCTTACACCTATACCACCCCGAAATGGGACTACAATCCGCAGACCCGCCGCCGTGAAAAGATCGGCATGGAAGAGCGCACCGTAGAAGCAGCCTCCATGTTCGATGTGAATAAAGCCATCATGCGGTGCTTGGTGAAGAACCTTGCTATGTTCGGTCTTGGCCTGTACGTTTATGCCGGAGAGGATTTGCCGGAAGATGCTGCACCGCAGCCGGAGGCAGAACCGCAAAAGCAGCCGAAACCGAGATCCGCTAGCCCGAAGCAGGAACAGCCGCCTGTGCCCTGCATCTGTGCCCGGTGCAACCAGCCTATCAAGAGGGTCAAGCTGAAAGATGGCTCCATCATGCAGGCGGCAGAGTTTGCAGCCACCCATGAGGGAATGTGCGCTGACTGCTATAAAGCCACCAGATTGAACGTAGCATAATAAAACTGCTCTATTTCGATGTCACTTGATTCTTGTATGATTCTATATTTCATGGTACACTTACAGTAGTGAGTTCTGAAAGCTCTCCTCTGTGAGCGGAAAGGAGCATTGCATGAAAGATTTGCAGTTTCCTGTTGGAATCTCGAATTTTGAAAAGATTCGAGAAGGCGGGTATTATTATATCGACAAGACCAATCTGATTTCTGAACTTCTTAGCGGTGGTATCGCTGAAGTAACATTGATCACTCGTCCTCGCCGTTTCGGAAAATCACTTGGTATGAGCACTCTCGCAAATTTTCTGGACATCCGCAAAGACAGCAAGCAACTGTTTGAGGGATTGGCGATCTCCAAAAATACAGAGCTTTGCAAAAAATGGATGAACCAGTGTCCTGTGGTATTTTTCTCTTTCAAGGACACGGACGGTCTGACCTTTGAAAGTGCCTATGGAATGCTGTGCATGAAACTGGCATTTGCGTTTCAGGATTATCAGTTTCTTTTGGATGACGATGCTATTTCTGACGATGACAAAGGCATCTTTAAGCGGATTCTGGGACGCACTGCATCTATGGATGAAACCAAAAGCTGCTTTTTGCTGTTGACCCGGATGCTGGAAATCCATTTCAAAAAATCGGCGGTCGTCATCCTGGATGAGTATGATGTTCCCATTGCCAAAGCCAGCAGCAACGGATATTATTCGCAGATGCTGGACGTGATGCGGGCTATGATGAGCACCACGCTCAAAGACAACACCTCCCTCGACTTTGCTGTTGTTACTGGCTGCCTGAAAATTGCCAAAGAAAGCATTTTTACCGGGACGAACAATTTCGTTTCGGATACGATTCTTTCTCCCCGGTTGAGCGAATCCTTTGGTTTCACACAGACAGATGTAGATCAAATGCTGAAAGATGCTGGTCTTGAATCGCAGTCTGCTGAAATCAAGGCATGGTACGACGGTTATCATTTTGGCGATGCAGATATTTATTGTCCATGGGACGTGATCAGTTATCTGCGGGATTTCCAGTATGGTGTAGCACAGAAGCCGAAAAGCTATTGGAAAAACACCAGTGATAACGCCATCATCCGTTCTTTCATCGACTATGCAGGCGACAATATCACCACAAAGCTTGAAACTCTGATGGCTGGCGGCTCTATTGTTCAGCATATTGAAGAAAACCTGACCTACGATTATCTGCACTCCTCTGAGGAAAATCTTTGGAGTGTGTTGTATCTGACGGGCTATCTGACCAAGGTGCGGGATAAGGATCTGACGGATTCGCTGCCGGATGGCTGCTCTGCGCTGATGATTCCCAATGCAGAGATTCGGGAAATTTTTGAAACCACTGTAAGCAAATGGTTTGATGACAGTGCAAAGGCATGGAACCGCAGCCCGTTGTTTGATGCAGTCTGGAGCGGAAACAGCGAAGCTCTGACAAAGGAAATGACCAAGCTGCTTCGCATGACCATCAGCTACCATGACTATCGGGAGGATTTTTACCACGCTTTCCTTGCAGGCATCTTTACTGGTGCTGGCTATGTGGTAGAATCCAACAAAGAGCATGGCGAGGGGCGCAGCGATGTTATCGTAAAGGATATCCGCAATGGCCGTGTGGCAATTTTTGAAGCCAAGTATGCCAAAACTCTGGATGCTCTGCCGGATGCCTGTGATACTGCCATTCAGCAGATCAATGACCGGATGTATGCAGCGGACTTCCGGGATGACTATGATGACATCCTCTGTTATGGCATCGCATTCTTCAAAAAACGTTGCATGGTAAGAAAAAAATAATTATCTACTGGGGAGTATCTTCGGATGCTCCCTTTCACTTTTTACAGGACAATCCATTTGGATTGTCCTGTTTTTATTTGGAGGCACACAATGAAAGAAGAAAAAATCAAAGTCCTTGCGCTCCTGCCAATGGAGCTGCCAAAGGAGATTGATCTGGACAACACCCTTGAAGCCATGCAGAAATTTGTAGGCGGGCTGATCGAATGCATCACATTGAGTGATACCGGTTCAGAGGTCACACTGGTCTGCAATGATGAAGGCAAGCTGCTTGGCCTGCCGCTCAATCGTTCGCTGTGGGATGGAGCCGATGTTCTTGCCGGGCCGGGATTTCTGGCCGGATGTGACAACGAAGGGAATCTGACTTCCCTGCCGCAGAGTACAATGGATTTCTACAAAGAGAAATTCAGAGCTTTTATCATTGAAATCTAAGGAGGACAGATTATGACCTTTAATGCAATGACCGAACACTACGAAGAGATCACGGTTTGCGGAAAGCCTGCGCTGTTCACCAGCATCCGCATCAAGAGAGATACCATTCCGGATGGTCTGTACGCCTACGATGTCCGGCATGATGATGAGTGCCGGGGCATCCCCTGCGAGATCGCTCCCTTGGATGGCGAGGGCACCACCAATCACAAACTGTGCACTACCATTTCTGATTTTATGACCGCCTATGCCCACTAAAACTGTATTAAAAATGCCGTATATTCTGTTTTGTATCTGTACACAGATTCATGCATTGATAGCACACCCTACCTATTCAAAAAAGCACTAGAAAGCTTGCGTGACCGTCCCATTGTATGGATTCGTTCTGAAAACATCAACTTCAATGAGTCTTCCAGTGCCTATAGTCGGGACAAAAACTATCAAGCGCTGATGAATTCTATGCAAAGCAACCAGAAGCACCCTCTATATATGATTGTTTCGTCCAATCTTACCCCACGTCAGCGAACCTTTTGTCTACCAATACAAGATTTTATCGATCCTTATGAAGCTACAAATTCGATTGATTCTATCGGTGGGCTAATAAATTCAATTATGAATAACGCCAATGCATTCAATTCGACAGTGGAACGTTCTTTTACCAAAGTCTTCGATGATCTTGGCGAAGATTGTTCTGTACAACGGGAAATCGCAGCACTATCTATGATAGCTGATGTTGTAAAGTGGCATTACTCCATGCAAGTGCCTCCACAAACGCTTTCCGTCCGCTGTGACGAATACCTTGAAACATACACTCGCTACTGGGAAAGAATCAACGATGGCAACATCCTTACACCTTTCCGAAACGCACTCTATGCAGCCCGGCGAAGCAATATGATTTGTTTTCGTTCACTCGAAGATGTCGATATCAGCTTTGACTGTCAAAAGGAGATTCTCTATGATGATACCTATTATTATACATCGACTGCCCTTTTGAAAAAGATCATCAAAGCACATCTATCGTCCTATATGCCGTCCGATGTGCTCAGTCGTCTAAAAACGGTGGGTGTCCTTTCTGGATCAGTCTCAAAAACTCTCACCCTTGCACCAAACGAGTCAAAGGATTTTCGCTTTCGGACACTTCTAAGAAGCACCCTGCATCAACCCGGAAGTCGTGACCTTGTTGAAGTCTAAAAAACAAAAGGAGTTTGATTATTATGCCAATGCTATCACAAACCTACATAGGAAAGTACTGCGAAGGAGGCCAAGAGCTATCCGTTTTCACGAAAAGCATCCCCGGACAGGATAACGACTCTTATGTTATCCTCGGTGAATCCGGCTACGGAAAGAGTGTTGCTGCCCAAAGTATCGTGCTGCAAAAGGCCAATCAGAGCTATAGCGTCCGCAGCATCGATATTCATAACTCCTCTGCCCCGGAACATCTCTTTCCAATTTTCAGAAAGTCATTTGAACATCTGTCCTCACAAATTGATGCATACAACACGCCCATTCCAACAACGCTTTTTGAGCCACTGCACTATGCGGATGGAACTATGGAATCACCTGCAGATTTAAGTTATACGCTTTCCAATATTATAGCTAATCACCTCAGATTAAGCTGTTCTTCAACAGCTGCCCTCTCGGAAGCTCTTGAACATGCGATTTCCGACCGTGATAATAATCCAGATATTTTTCCAGCAGTTCATAAAACCCTTGAGGGATTTGGCACGAAAGCGTCAAGAAATGCAGCCGCTCATCTTGCGCCGCTTCTGCGGCACAATATTTTCAGGCATCAACCTGTCAACCATTCTTTCGGCATCGAAAACATCGGCCTAAGCAAGTTTCCGCCCCTCTTCAAGAACGTGATTGTTGACTTACTTCTTTTTGACGAGTTCCGCACTGCATCGCAGGGAGGACAACCGCCACGCTACATCTACATAGATGAGATGCAGAACCTCTCCATCGACAAGGACTGTTATCTTGGCAAAATCCTGACAGAAGGAAGAAAATACTCTCTGAATGTGATCCTTGCCAGCCAGAGTATCCGTGAGTTTAACGCGTCCGAAAGAACAATGCTCTGCCAAGCAAACCACAAACTTCTCTTTCACCCTGCTCTCCTAGAAGTAAAGTATTATGCCGAGCTTCTCGCATCTCCACAGCATCGGGCTGAGATTTCTGACCTTTTACGGAATCTGGAGGTTGGGCAGTGCGTTTTTCAAGGCCCTATCTATATTGGAGAAGACTCCAAACCAACTCGCGCTCCTATTTGTGTGAACATCAGTCATCTGGAAGATATTGCATCGGCTTCATTGTCGAAATCGAGCACCTGATTCCATTGCCAGCATTCAAAGGCAGAAATTTATAACCAAGTGTTCTTGTAATATAAGTAAAGCTTTAAATGCTTCGCTTGTCAATCATTTTTAAGGAGGATTTGTCATGAACATCCCAGATGGATTTTTTAACGATCCTGTCTCCCTAGAGTATTCTGATCTGCTATCAACTATGAGGCCCGCCATCTATTTTACAGCGCCTCCATGTTGCCACTCCGGCGATTGTGGATACATCGATTGTAGTGCTATCACGCTGCGTGACCAGAGTCTATTTTTTAACTGTGGCTATGTCAGCCCCCCTTTAAACGTCCAATATGAGGTGGTACAACCTGATTTACATTCTTTGGAGCGTTATGACTTCTCAAAAATGCCAGATCTTCCCTGGTACCCTTAATCGCCCTTTAAGAGTCCTATATCTGAGAAAGATATTCTTACTTTGAAGCCGCCTGTGCTTTCCATCATTTTACGAAAGGAGAGAAAAATTATGGTTAATAAGCCGCAGGATTTTCTTACACTAACAGGTGCCGCACGTCGTGCACGGAGCGAAGGTTATGATATAACATACCACAGTCTCCGCAATCTCGTAGCCGCCGGTTACATAAGTCACGTACCGAACGGATCACGTATCTACATCTTTTACCCGAATTTGGTACATTTTATCCAGAAGGGGCTCACGGCTGAACAGAGCCTGGATTACCAGCTCTCCCGCACCCGCAACTAATCCGACCGTCTGCTCCCGGCGTCACCTTGATGCCGGGGGCATTTTTTGAAGCAAGTTCAAAGCAATAGGAGGTTCAGATCTATGTTCTGTGAAAATTGCGGTCATCAAATCTCAGATACCGCTAAATTCTGCTCTGCCTGCGGTCATCCCGTTGGCACAGCGCCATCCCCAGGTGCAGTAGCTCCACCTGCCGTTCCGGCCAAGCGAGAATCTCCCCGGCTGAAAGCCTCGTCTGGCAATGGCAGCATCACACGAATGTCCGGAACACGCCGGAAGCCATGGCTGCTCCGAATGCCAATCCCTGATCCTCACACCGGAATTACAGTCATGAAGGCTGTTGGCACCTACGTCACCCGTGAAGAAGCCGAGGCGGTACGCGCCGAAATGATGAAGCGTCCGGCTACACCCTATCAGGACTCTACCCTGCAGGACTGCTTCCGGATGTTCAAAGAGTCCCGTGAATATAAGGGCCGGTCCGATAAGGCTCGCGAGCTCTATGACATTGCGTGGAAATATCTCCGTCCGCTGTGGCACTTCAAAATTGCCGCCCTCTATGCGCAGGACTTTCAAAACATCTTAGACAAGATGGCCGATAACGGCCTGTCTCAAAGTATGTTGGAAAAAGAGCGTACTCTTATCAGTAAGCTGTATCGCACAGCCATTGGCTGGCGTGTCGTGGATGCCAACCTTGCATCTGTCCTGAAAGTCGAAGGACGCAAATCTCCGGAACGCGAGATTTTCACGGACGAACAGGTGACGCTGATCCTGAGCCAAAAGAACACGCCCACCGGGCAGATGGTAATTGCTCTTCTGGCCTGCGGAGTGCGTATCTATGAGCTGCTGCACTTCAAACACGAAGATTTTCACCGCACGGAATCCGGTGCTTATCTGATCGGCGGCTGCAAGACCGAGGCCGGACGCAACCGCATCATTCCCATTCTCGACTTTGGCATTCCGGTTTTTGAACATGCGTATGCCACCTCTGTGGAAAATGGTCCGCTCTTTCCCAATGGAAAAGGCGGTTTCTGGAATGAAAAGAACTGGCGTAACCGCAAATTCTATCCTTTCCTGGAGGAAATCGGCATCCAGCCGAATCCTTACGACGAAAATGGTAAGCGCAAACCGGAGTTTGCCGGGAAGCTTGCCACCTATACGCCCTACACCACCCGCCATACCTACGCCAGCCTTTGTGACCGCGCAGGCGTCAACAAGGATATCCTGAAACGCGCTGTCGGGCACACGCCCAAATCCAAAACGTTAGATGAAGTCTATCTCCATCCGAAAGCGACCCAGATGATCGAAGCATTTGATAAGGCCAATCAGCTGGTCAATGATGAAGTTCTGACCACAACGAAGGCATAACAACTTCAAAGAGAAAAGCTGCCGATCCGTGAGAATTTTTCTCTCATGGATGGCAGCTTTCTTTTTTGTTTGCACAATCTGTGTCAGGTCTCATCGCTTCATTCTTATTTAAAATTCAGCGGTGGAACTTTCTCCATCAGATCCTCCACGTTGCAATTCAGCGCACGCGCAAGGCGAAGCAGCGTTTCTGCTTGTGCTTTGTTGATGTCCTTCTGTCGCTGTTCGTACTGCTGGATGGTACGCACAGACACATCAGCCTGTCCTGCCAGTTCCGATTGGCTCAATCCGGCCAATGTGCGCATGGCTTTCAGGTTTGTTTCCGGCTTTGCCGCACGGTACAACTCGTTCATCTTGTCTGCAAACTGCCGTACATCCATCTCGTGGTAGGGCGTATACAGCAGCCGCACTTTCGTGATAGACACTGCTTGTTCAATCTCCGCAAAACGCAGACTGGTCAGCCACTGGTAATAGGAAAGAGCCCAGCCTGTCCAGTATTCCGGGCTGCGGTCGTAGGCATACGAGGGTTTCTGCATAGGCACGACTTCGCCCGCCTGCTCCAGTACAGCGCGGGCAAGTTCTACACCGGACAAGCCCACCAACACAGAACAATCCCCCTGCTCGAACCGGGCAGACAGTTCACTGGTCACAAACCACTGCCATGCCGTCTCCAACGGATAATGCAGATCGTTGACAAGATAATCCAACATCCGGGCAAGATTTTTCTGTGCAGCAGAAAGATAGCTTTTATCGTAAGCGTGGATCATTGGGCTTCATCTCCTCGTCGAGAATCGTGGTAATATAAAGGTCTCCCCTCTGACGGCGGTTGCGCTCCACGTCAAAATATTGGCGGCGGGCTGTCTGGTCACGGAAGGCCTTTTTCTTATACCATTCTTTAGAGTCTGCGGTCTCATAGCCGAGAAATTCCAGCTGTTCAAAGGCCGCTTTGCTTTTCAGCACGAACTGCTGCCCCAGCTTGCCCAAGCGCATGGCATTGCACAACTGGCGGTAAGAGATTGCGCCGTTGATAAAATCGGATGCAAAGGAAAAATAGCTGTCATCTGCCCTGTAGCCAATGATGATATCTGCAGACTTATAGTCGAGGTGAAAAGTGTTCATCAGGTATTCTTTGGCTTCTGCGGCCAGCGGGGCAGAAGTATCGAATTCGCGGTTCTCCAAAAGAATCGTCAGCCAATGCAGCATCGTGTAACCGGGAGCGTTCAAATCCAGAATGGTCAAACCGTCGCATTCGATTTTATACCGGTTAGCGTAGCCATTGTGGTCGATGCCAACGCCCCACTTTTTACCCTAAAAGCACTCTTGCTCTGCGCTGTACCTCTTTTTCGATCATCTTCAAGCGATTTGGCGGCAGATTATAACGTGTCGCTCTGCGGTCAAAATGGAAATCCAGCAGCTTATGGAGCATTGCACGGTGACGAGGTTTCATTGCACTCTTTGCAGCTGCAAAAAAATCATCGTATGCAAGCGGAAGCAGTGTGCGGGCATATTCATCAAATGCTTTCTGGTTGTCCCAAAGATCCGTTCCGCCCAGACTGAACAGCGAGTTTCCGTGGTCAAACAGCGGTGCAGGTGCCGCAATCGTGTTGGTTTTATTGTCTACCAGCACACCAAAATTTCCATAGTGGCGGTCAGTGTTGCAGATGATCGCATCAAAGACCAGCATATCTTCCAGCGCATCCACAAAGTTCTGACCTAACGTCTGATAATACGCAAAAATTGCTTTTATTCCACCTTTGGGCACAAGCTGTCCGATGGGAATATAAGAATACTCTTTGCTGGTGAACAGCTCACACTTGGAACAAAGCGTCTTTTTCAGATCTTTTGTCAGGGTGTAGCGAATCGCATTCACGCCCATCACCTGTGCAACTTGATAAGCATACAGTTCCGAGTACGGTTCAAATCCCAGATTACTGAACCCTGACGTGCCACCTTTATAAAGATAGATTTTTCCGTTTTGTCTGCGCCAGCATTTTGGCAGCATCCCGTTGGTCGAGAACTCCGGGCAGGACGCAAGCGAAGTTCGTATGCTGCTGCCATATCCTGTAAAGGCGATTGCTGCCAGCACCTGACTGAATCGGTTATCGTAAAGATTTACTTTTTCAAAGGTGTCACCGGAGCCCTCTGCATCTACCCAAAAGCAATCATTGAGTGAAAGACCTTTATTGGCTGCAATAATTCCAAGCGGTCGATTCAAAGAAAGCCCCACCTTAGAGAGCAGAGCGTCTACATACGCTCGGTTCTTCGGAATTGCGCGATGCCGCAGCCAGCGTTCTACACCATCTTCTGATACAGTCAGATTCAAAGGTAGAAAAGAACGGTTTTCTTCGTAGACCTTTATAAAATGGAGGCCAGTATCTGCACTGTCCATGTTTGCTTCAAAGGTAAGCAGCGGCAAATCAAAATGCCTGATGGTGTAGCGCACAGCGATTTCTCCTTTCATCCATGATTTTTTCCTTTATTGTACGGCATCAGAATCCGAATGAAAAGCACCGTCGTCATTCTGCACAAAATTCAAGGATAAAATTTTATACCACAAAATCTGCAAAAATCGGGTTTTCGGGGTCATTTTGCCGTTCCTCTCCGAATTTTGCTACAGATCTGCTACAAACTTGCTACAAACGACTGAAAAGGGGGCCTCCTACACGTTTCATTATCAATATGCAAAAGTGAATCCGCTTCACTTTTGCATATCAAAAATCACGTAGATACAAGAAAAAACCGCTTACCTTTTCAGGTAAACGGCTTTACGTTTGGTGGAGAATTAGGGACTCGAACCCCAGACCCCCTGCGTGTGATGCAGGTGCTCTAACCAGCTGAGCTAATCCTCCATATTTTGTTTTGTGCGTTCCGAACTGGAACGTGATTATTATAGCACGGCCTTTGCCAAAATGCAAGCCCTAATTTTAAAAAAATCACACTTTTTGTATCCGCTTTCCGGTTGCCCTTTGATGCCAAATCGTGTATACTGAACACAGAAACTTTCCCACCGGGAAAAGAGGTACAAAAAATGCTGACACTTCGTGGAATCATTACGCTGATCGTTCTGATCGTTCTGTTTGCACTGGCCGTTGTGTGGATCTCCAAGCAGGGCGGCTGGAAGGGCGAGGGCTGCGGCGGCAACTGTGCATCCTGCCACAGCCACTGCGAAAAACAGGACCCGAACAAAAAAGCCTGAGTTCAAAAATGCCCCCGGACATTGCCTGCTGGCAGCGTCCGGGGGCATTCTGCTTTCAGCTTTCCGTCTCGCGGTAAAACACCCCGCGCTCTGCCGCGTACACGGCAATGGTGCTCAGCAGGTCCTGATGGGCTTTCTGGTAAGTAGTACGGCCGATGTGCAGCTGATCGATCACATCGTCCTCCGTGCGGTGCTGTACATAGCGCAGCTCGAACAGATCCGCACGCAGCGGGTCGTTTTGCCGGTAATAGGCAAGGCCCTCCTCAATGGCGGCGCACCAGCTGCGCTCCACCGGGCTTCGTGCACGCTGCCGCATCCCATACCGGTACAGTGCCAGCCGCGTCTGATTTCTCTGCTCGCTTGTCATGTTCTGCCCTCCTCTTTTCATCCGCGCGGCGTGCCAGCACTTCGCGGCGGTTCTGCTCTTCAAAAAAGCAGAGATCCCGCTCGTACATGCTCAGACCAAGCACCGCGCTCAGCCGTTCTGCTTCGCTCAGCTTGAACTGTGTGCGCCCCTGCAGTTTCAGGTTCAGTGCATTGGGGCTGATCTTCAAGGCTCGTGCCACATACTGCATCTTGTACCCACTGGCGCGGATATAATCCCGGATCATTTCAGTATTTGCCATATTCCGCTCTCCTTTTTTCGTATCGGCAATGCCGTTCCACAATCTTTAGTTGTAGTATATTCCTGCATTGATTCAGTGTCAACCCATTTTTGCAAATTCGCAGAAAAAAGTTGATTTTAATGCAATTTTTTGGTATACTTCTGGTAACAGCATTCTTTTTACGGAACAACCATACGTTTTTTTAGAGAGGTTTCGCATGTCTGAGCTTTCTACCCGTCTGCATCTGCGCCGCAAAGAACTGGGCCTTTCGCAGGAAGAGCTTGCCCAGCGCATGGGCTATCGGTCCAAATCCTCCATTACCAAGCTGGAAAAAGGCATCAACGACCTGCCGCAGTCCAAGGTGGAAGAGCTGGCAGCCGCGCTGGAGACCACCCCTGCCTATCTGCTGGGGCTGGACGCACCCTGTCCGCCGCCGGGCTTTGAGCCGCTGCCTGCCATGACGCAGGTCCCGCTGATCGGTTCCATTGCCTGCGGCACTCCTATCACGGCAGAGCAGAACATTGAACGCTATATCGGCGTTCCCGCCGCGTGGCGCGCCGACTTTGCCCTGACCTGCCACGGTGACAGCATGTCCCCCACCATCTGCGACGGCGACATTGTATGCATTCGCTGCCAGCCGGAGGTGGAGCAGGGCGAGATCGCCGCAGTGCGCATTGGCGGCGAGGCCACCCTCAAGCACTTCCACCGGCAGGGCGATGCTGTGATGCTGCTTGCGGACAATGCCGCCGTCTGCCCACCCATGATCTTTACCGGCCTGCAGTTGGAAGAGCTGCACATTGAGGGCCGCGCTGTCGGCCTGTGCCGGGGGCTGTGAGCCGCCTGCAGTCTTTCAGGCACGTTTCATAAAAGAAGGAGGCTTCTCATGTTTTTCTCCCGCAAAAAGCCTGCCCGTTCTTACGACCCCGCCACCCAGCAGCCTGCACTGCGGTGCAGCATCTGCACCGGGGAGCAGGTGGCCGGTTTCATCTCCCCGGATGGCCATTTTGAGGACGTTCAGCTCATTCGCACGCCTCAGGAACTGGACGCATTCCGGGCACGGTACAGCATCCCGCCGGAATGCCCCCTGAAAAAGATCTATTAAAAGGAGTTCGCCATGCCCACTGCACCTGAAGAGATGACCCTGAAGGTCATTGCCCATATCCATACTGCCTTTCCCACCAAGTTCGGCATCCCGCGCCAGAGCGGCCTTGTGGACGAGCTGCGCGGCGAGGTGATCTTTACGCCCGAATACCGCAATGCCGATGCCGTGCGCGGTCTGGAAGATTTCAATCACATCTGGCTGGTGTGGCAGTTCTCCGGCGCGGTGCGGGACAGCTGGTCCCCCACTGTACGCCCGCCGCGTCTGGGCGGCAACACCCGCATGGGCGTGTTCGCCACCCGGTCGCCGTTCCGCCCCAATCCTCTGGGCCTTTCCAGCGTGCGTCTGGAAGGCATCGAGCACCGGCCGGACGTTGGCCCGGTGCTCATCGTGCGCGGTGCCGACCTGATGGATGGCACCCCCATCTACGACATCAAGCCTTACATCCCCTATGCCGACTGCCACCCGGATGCCGCCGAGGGCTTTACCGGCCAGACCCAGTTCCACCGTCTGCAGGTACAGTTCCCGCCCGAACTGCTGGCACAGGTGCCGCAGGCCGACCGCGCCGCCCTGACCGGCGTACTGGCAGGTGACCCGCGCCCCTCCTACCAGCACGACCCGCAGCGGGTGTACGGCATGGAGTTCGGCCCGGTAGAGGTGCATTTTACCGTGGATGGCGAGATGCTCACCGTGACCGGCATCGCCCGCCGCTGAGAGGAAGCGTTTATGGAACTGCGGAACATCAATACCTTTTTGCACATCGCCGAGCTGCACAGCTTTTCCCGCACTGCGCGGCAGCTTGGCTATTCCCAGTCGGCGGTGTCCTCCCAGATTGCACAGCTGGAAGCAGAGCTGGGCGCACCGCTGTTCGACCGCGTGGGCAAGACCGTGCGGCTCACCGATGCGGGCCAGACCTTTTTAGGCTATGCACGCACCCTGCTGGCCACGGCCCAGCAGGCGCAGGCTGCCCTGCAGCCCGCCCGGCAGATCAGCGGCAGTCTGCGCATCGCGCTGGCGGATTCGGTGTGTTCCACCTTCCTGCCCGGTCTGCTCAAACGCTACCACGCCCTGTGCCCGCAGGTGGAGCTGGTGCTGTGCACCGCCACTGCCGACGGAATGCTGCAGATGCTGGGCACAAATCAGATCGATCTGGCCTATACGCTGGACCAGCCCCTGCTGCAGCCCAATCTGGTGCTTGCAGCGGATGTGCCGGAGCCGGTGTGTTTTATTGCACCGTCGGCTCACCCGCTTGCCGGGCAGGAAGCCGTTACGCTGGAAGAGCTGATCCGGCAGGAATTTCTGCTCACTGAGCGCGGCATGAGCTACCGCGACGCTTTGGATCAGTGCCTTGCCGCCCGCGGCCTTGCCATCCACCCTTATCTGGAGCTGGGCAGCGCTGCGCTGCTGTGCCAGATGGTGGAGCAGGGCATGGGTCTTTCCTTCCTGCCGGAGTACATTGTGCGTCCGGCGCTGGCTGCAGGTCGTCTTGCCCGGCTGAATGTGCCGGACTGCACCGTGGAGATGCACCGTCAGCTGTTTTACCACCGTGACAAATGGCTGACCCCTCAGATGAAAGCCTTTATCGAGCTGGTGCGCCAGCCCGCGCCCGGCAAATGAAAGGAGCACGGGTCCATTGAAGCGTAAAGCTGAACACACAAACGAAAAACCGCCGAAGGCTTCCCTTCGGCGGTTTTTCTTATGATAGGAGGATCAAAAATGATCGTCGCTAAATTTTAGTTCAGGATGGTCAGCTCGGTCTCGATGTCGAACAGGTGGACCTTGTGGGGATCGAACGCAACGCGGACGGTGTCTCCGTTGCGTGCCTTGGAGGTGGGAGCCACACGAGCGGTCATCTTGTTGCCCTTGTACTCCAGATACAGGTAGATCTCAGCACCCATCATTTCGGAGACATCCACCTGAGCATCCAGCTGGCAGTCTGCGTGCTTTGCCATAAACTCGGGCTCGTCGTCGATGTCCTCGGGACGGACGCCCATCTTGATCTTCTTGCCGACGTAAGCATCCAGCTTGCCGTCTGCGGTCTTCTCCTTGGGCAGGGGGATCACGTCGCCGCCCAGATCAACACCGTACAGCTCACCCTTCTTGATCAGGGTGCCGTCCAGGAAGTTCATCTGGGGGCTGCCGATGAAGCCAGCAACGAACATGTTGCAAGGCATATCGTACAGGTTCTGCGGGGTATCGACCTGCTGGATGATGCCGTCCTTCATAACGACGATACGGTCGCCCATGGTCATAGCCTCGGTCTGGTCGTGGGTAACGTAGATGAAGGTGGTAGCCAGCTTCTTGTGCAGCTTGATGATCTCGGTGCGCATGCTGGTACGCAACTTAGCATCCAGGTTGGACAGAGGCTCGTCCAGCAGGAAGACTGCCGGGTTACGAACCATTGCACGGCCCAGAGCAACACGCTGACGCTGACCACCGGACAGAGCCTTGGGCTTGCGGTCCAGCAGGTGCTCGATCTCCAGGATCTTAGCAGCCTCGTGCACGCGCTTGTCGATCTCGTCCTTCGGGGTCTTGCGCAGTTCCAGACCGAAAGCGATGTTCTTGTAAACGGTCATGTGGGGGTACAGAGCGTAGCTCTGGAACACCATTGCGATATCACGATCCTTCGGGGGAACGTCGTTGATCAGACGGCCGCCGATGTACATTTCGCCCTTGGAGATCTCCTCCAGACCGGCGATCATGCGCAGGGTGGTGGACTTGCCGCAGCCAGAGGGGCCGACGAAGATGATGAATTCCTTATCCTGAATCTCCAGGTTAAAGTCGGTAACAGCGGGAGCGGTAGCACCCGGATAGATCTTATAGATGTGCTGGCAGCTGATCGAAGCCATAGTCGTTTGCCTCCATAATTTTTAAGGTTTCCACGCTCTTGACGGCGTGTTCATTCGTTGGTACTATAATAACAGATAATTTTGTGATATAAAATAGCATTTTATTGATTAGAGGTGTCAGATATTGCTTTTTGACTGGAACACCATCGCTTTCCCCGCTTCCGTGCAGGATCTGCAGCTGTCTGCCCCCCTCACTCTCTCCGGCGAAGGACTGTGGGTGTGCCTTGTGTCCAGCGGCCAGTGCTCTGCATCCGTACCTGCTGCCGGGCCGCTGCCTCTGGGTGCAGCGCTCATTTTGCCGCCGCAGTCCGTGCCTGCCGGGCACCTGATCCTGAGCCGTGCCCCGCTGGCCCTTGTGCCGGAAAGCATCTGCCATCTGCTCTGCGTCCAGCTTACCGGGCAGGCGGCTTCCCAGTTTCTGGCCGGGCTGCACGAACTGCCCTTCCTTGCCAAGGGCGGTTCCTGCCCGGCCGCTGCCGAACTGATGGACCGCCTTGCTGAGGAAAAGGCCGCCCACAGCCGTGCCCGCAGCCAGTTGGCCTACGCACTGCTGTGTGAGCTGTCCGATGCCGACAGTGCCGCGTCCGCCCTGCCGCCGCTGGTGCAGGCCGCCATTGAGGACATCCGCGCAAACTACGCGGGCCTTTACGGCGTGGAGGAGCTGAGCGAACGGCTGGGCGTGTCCAAGAGCCATCTGGTGCGCACCTTTACCGCAGCCATTGGCGTGCCGCCGGGCAAATACCTCACCACGGTGCGCGTTGAAGCAGCCCAGCGGCTGCTGCTCCACCGGGAGTACACACTGGACGTGGTAGCCAGCCTGTGCGGCTTTTCCGGTGCCAACTACCTGTGCCGGGTGTTCAAAAAAGAAACCGGCCAATCCCCCGCACAGTGGCGGGCAATGGCCGGTCACGCCGCGCAGAGTGGGCTTTCGCCCGAGGAATCTCTGCGCGAACAGGAGCTTTATATTTAAGGGCTATGCGGTCTGCTTTTTACCGCGCAGCAGCAAAAACAGGGTCAGCACTGCGGTGAGCAGTTCCGATGCCGGGAACGCTGCCCACACACCATTCATGCCAAACAGGCGGCTCAGCACCAGCGAGCAGACCACGATGGCCACCATGCCGCGGCAGATGGAGGTGACGGAGGCTTCCACCGGTCGGTTGGTCGCGCTCAGATAGCCCGCCGCCACGATGTTGAACCCGGCAAAGAAGTAGCCCACAAAATACAGCCGCATGCCCATGTGGGCAAACTGCGCCATCCGGGCGGAGCTTTCGCTGTTGAACACGTCAACCAGTGCATCGGTAGCACCAAAGATGATGCCGTACAGCACCGCTGCCAGCACCAGTGCGGTGCAGCTGCCCAGGATGAGCAGCTTTCTGGCACCGGCCTTGTCGCTTTTTCCGTAGCACTCGCTCACCAGCGGCTGTGCACCCTGTGCTACGCCGTTGAAGATGGCCGTTGCCACCAGCGCAAAGTTCGCCACCACGCCATAGGCCGCCACGGCCACATTGCCCGCCAGACCCAGCAGCAGGAAGTTGAATACGGTGGTGGTAACGCCGGAGGACATCTCACCCACAAAGCCGGAAATGCCAAGCTGACAGCTCTGGCCCAGCAGCCTTGCCGAGGGGCGCTGGCGCACGAACTGCACGCTGTTCTCCTTCTTAAAGAAGTGGCGGCTGCAGATGGAAATGCTGATGATGGGAGACACGGCGGTGGCCAGCGCCGCACCGGCCAGCCCCAGACCCATGGGAAACATAAAGATGTAGTCGAACACCACATTGAACAGGCTGCTGCTCAGGGTAGCCACCATGGCAAGGGAGGGGTCGCCGTCGTTGCGCACAAAGGCCGACACGATATAGTTGCACATGAAGAAGGGCGTGAACATAAGGAAGATACGGGCATACGGGATGCCCAGCGCCACGATCCCCGCGTCACCGCCCATCAGTCGCAGAAGGCCGCCGGGCGCAAAAATGCCCACCAGCAGGAACGGCACGCTGAGCACACAGGCGCAGAAGATGGCATTGGAAAAATAGCGCTGGCAGCGCTCGTCTCCCTGCGCCTTGAGGATTGCATAGCGGGTGGCCGCGCCAAGGCCGACCATGGAGCCGACGGCAAAGATGAAGTTGTAGACCGGCAGGCAGAGGTTGAGCAGGGTCACACCGTCGGTACCCGCCGCCTGCGAGATGAAATAGGTATCGGCCAGAATGTAGCACGAGGTGCCCAGCAGGCCGAAGATATTCTGTGATACATATTTAAAGAACTGTTTTGTCAGGTTCATCCAAGTTCCCTTTCATGGCATTTTTTACGCATACCGGCATATTTTAGCACACCCCAAAATGCAAGTCAACACAAAAGCGCCCTGTACCGTGCAAAAAAGCATTGACAGCCCGGGCTCTGGCCCTTACACTGGGAGCGGTCACAAAATCATCCCCCTCGCCGGGGGAAGTCTTTTATTACCAGCATCTTAATTTGGGAGGTTCTCTATGTCCGGCAGCACACTGTTTTCCATCGGCGAAGCACTCATCGATATGATCCCGTCCAAGGTGGGCTGTTCTTTTGACGAGGTTCCCTCGTTCAGCCCGCGCACTGGCGGCGCACCGGCCAACGTGTGCGCGGCCTTTGCCCGGCTGGGCGGCAAAAGTGCTTTTCTGAGCCAGCTGGGCGACGACCCCTTCGGCCACAAGATCGCCCGGGAATTGGAAGCCTGCGGCATCGACCTCTCCCATCTGGCCTTTACCGATAAGGCCAACACGGCCCTTGCCTTCGTCAGTCTGGAAGAGGACGGCAGCCGCACCTTCAGCTTCTACCGCAAACCCTCGGCGGACCTGCTCTATTCTCCGGAGCAGATCGACCCTGCATGGTTCGCCGATGCCTTTGCCCTGCACTACTGCAGCGTGTCACTGGTGGACAGCCCCATGCGCTACGCCCACCTTGCGGCCATTGCCGCCGCACGCGAAGCTGGTGCTATCGTCAGCTTTGACCCGAACCTGCGCTTCCCCCTCTGGCCGGACCGCGACATGCTGCGCGGGACCGTGCTGCAGTTCCTGCCGCTTTCCAACATCCTCAAAATTTCGGACGAAGAGCTGGAATTTCTCACCGGCACTGCGGACATCGAAGCCGCCCTGCCGCAGCTGTTCGTGGGTGATGTGCAGCTGGTGCTGTACACCTGCGGCAGCAGCGGTGCCCACGCCTACACCCGCACCGCCCACGGCTTTGCCCCCTGCCGGAAAGTCCGGGCTGTGGACACCACAGGTGCGGGCGATGGCTTCATCGGCTCCTTTTTGTGGCAGCTGGAACGTGACGGCGTGACACTGAAAAAACTGGCAAAGCTCAGCAAAACAAAGCTGAACGAATACCTTGCGTTTTCCAATCAGTTCTGCGGCATCAGCGTGCAGACGAATGGTGCCATCGACAGCTATCCCACACTCAGCCAGATGCAGTAAAACATACAATATGCCCTACGTCACAGCACCGCAGGGCTTCTTTTTCATTTACAATTTGTAGTATTATGTCACTATATTCCAGTTTTGTCCTGTTTCCGACATCTTTTCTGCCGGTTTAAGATTTGTTTATCCTTTGTACAAGCCTTGTTCTTATTCTCTGCCCGGTTCCATGATACCATAAGGGCAAGAACAACATGCAGGGAGGCTTTATCCATGTCCTTTGAATTTACCCTTCTGGATGCCTTGCAGGCTCTGCGCTGTCCAGTGCTGGATGCACTGGCGGTGTTTTTCGATCAGGCCGGTGCCCACGGCGAGATCTGGATCGCCTTCACGGCGGTGCTGCTGGCGTTCCGGCGCACCCGCCGGGCCGGGCTGGCCATGGCGCTGGCGCTGGGCCTTTATATGCTGGCGGGCCACTGCGCCTTAAAGCCGCTGTTCGCACGCCCGCGCCCCTGCGACCTCCGGCCGGAGATGCTCACGCTGGTGGCCCGGCCCCATGGCTGGTCCTTCCCTTCCGGACACACGTCCTCCGCCTTTGCCGCTGCCTTTGCGCTCTGGCTGCAGAACCGCAGGCTCGGCGTCCCGGCTCTTGCGCTGGCCGGGTTCATCGGCTTCACGCGGATGTACCTGTATGTGCATTTCCCCACCGACATTCTGGGCGGCGTGGCACTGGGCCTTGCATTGGGGGCCTGCGGCTCCCTGCTGGCAGATAAGATCAGCAACAAATGGGCGAAACGCAGCGAAGTAAAACGAACTGTATAAACCAATTTCGTCTTGCACTCGTTCTCGCTTTGCTTTTTACATTCAGATGAAGTATATCGCTTCGATCCTATTCGTGAAAAAGAGCCTCGGAAAAATCCGCAGATTTTTCCGAGGCTCAACTAATGATAATAGAATTTCCGCTAAAACAGCCAAAGCGCACGCGGCGGCTATTCCCAATCGTTCTCTTGCAGTCAGGTAAAAACAAAAGCAGCCAGCACCGTGGAAAGGAGGATAAAGCGGTGCTGGCTGCGGTATGAGAACTCCCGAACTTTGCGGCGGATCAGGAGGGATTTGGTAGTCTGTCCGCCGTCGTTGGCGATTGCCTGGCATAGGCGGGGGACAGTGTTTTAATAATTACCTGCTGGACTGTGCCAGATGCACCAGCCCCCGCAGGTGAAAGCCCTTGTCGGCTTTGGGGAGATGTCTTTGCATCTCCCTGACTGCACCCTTATGTTACCAGACAATCGTGGCATTTCTTTGTGGAGTTTTTGAACAATTTGCAAATAGATTTTCAGGTGTTTTCAAAGGAAGCCCCGCGCATAAGCGTTGGGGCGGGACTGGAGTCCCGGGCTGTTCGCGGAGAAAGCTTCCGGCACACCGCTCCTTCGCTCTTTTACTGCGCCCCGAAAAATTCCTTGGCGATGTCGGCGCTGCGCTTGGCATCCTTGGCGTACCAGTCCGCGCCGATCTTCTCGGCATATTCCGGCGTGAGCACCGCACCGCCCACCATGATCTTGCAGTCCAAGCCCGCTTCGTGCAGGGCGGCAATGGTTTCCTCCATGCTCTTGAGGGTGGTGGTCATCAGGGCGGAAAGGCCCACCAGATGCACATTCTTTTCCCGCACGGTGTTCACCACCGTCTCCACCGGAACATCACGGCCCAGGTCGATCACCTCAAAGCCGTAGTTCTCCAGAATCACCTTGACGATGTTCTTGCCGATGTCGTGCACGTCGCCCTTGACGGTGGCCAGCACGATGCGGCCCTTGCTGGCGCTGCCCTCGCCCTTCTGGGCAATGACGTTCTTGATCTCCTCAAAAGCGCTCTGGGCCGCACTTGCGGCCTGCAGCAGCTGCGGCAGGAACAGCGTGCCCTTCTCGTACTTGGCGCCCACGATGTCCAGCGCCGGGATCAGCGCTTCGTCCACCACTTCCAGCGGCTGCTTTTCGGCCAGCAGTGCCTTGGTCTGGGCAGCAGCATCACCCTTCAGGCCCTTTTCCACCGCCTTCATCAGTGGAGCGTAAGGGCCGGTAAGCTCTGCGCTCTCACCGGATGCGGATGCCGAAGCCGCAGGCACCGTCTGCGCGGCCTGCTTGAGGGCCACCGAGGCGGGCACGCGGTCGGCATAGCGCTCAATGTATTTGGTGCTCTGCGGGTCGCGGTTGGTCAGCACATTGTAAGCGTACACTGCCGCCATCATCTCCTCGCTGGAAGGGTTCATGATGGCGAGGTCAAGGCCCGCATACATGGCCATGGTGAGGAAGGTGGTGTTCAGGTACGGGCGGCAGGGCAGGCCGAAGCTGATGTTGGACACACCCAGAATGGTGCGCACGCCCAGCTCTTTTTTGCAGGCTTCCAGCGCCTGCACGGTGGCCAGAACGTCCTTCTGCTGGGCGCTGGCGGTCAGGGTCAGGCAGTCGATGTAGATGTCCTCCCGCGGGATGCCGACGGCAAGGGCCGCCTCCGTGATGCGGCGGGCAATGGCCACCCGGTCCTCGGCGGCGGGCAGGATGCCCCGCTCATCGATGGCAAGGCCCACGATGGCCGCACCGTACTTTTTGCACAGGGGCAGGATCGCGTCCAGCTTTTCCTGCTCGCCGTTGGTAGAGTTGACGATGGGCTTGCCGTTGTACACGCGCAGACCGTTTTCCAGCGCCTCCACATTGGAGGAATCCAGCTGCAACGGCAGGCTGGTGACGCTCTGCAGGGCCTTGACCACCTTGGGCATCAGGGCAGGCTCGTCCACCCCGGGTGCGCCCACGTTCACGTCCAGCACCTGAGCACCGGCTTCCACCTGACTGACCGCCTGCTCCAGAACGTAGTTCATATCCTCTTCCCGCAGTGCCTGCTGGAAGCGCTTTTTGCCCGTGGGGTTGATGCGCTCACCCACCACCGTGATGCCGTCCACGTTGACGAAATCCACCGGCGTGCAGAGCACCGAGGGCATTTTGTGGGCCGAACGGCCGGGTACGCAGCCTGCAAAAACGCTGTTCAGCAGCTTGATGAACTCCGGCGTAGTGCCGCAGCAGCCGCCCGCCGCGAACAGATGCAGTTCCCGGTAAGGCTTCATTTCCATGGCGAAGAGCTGCGGGGTGATATCGTAGCCGCTGCCGTCGGCCCGGGGCAGGCCCGCATTGGGCTTGACGAACACCGGAAAGTCGCCGGGCACAGCCTCCGCCAGACGCTTTGCCATGGGGAAGATCTCCTTGGGGCCCAGTGAGCAGTTGATGCCCACCGCGTTGGCACCCAGGCCACGGGCGGTCACGCCGAAGCTTTCCACCGTGCAGCCGGTAAAGGTGCGCCCGCCGGCTTCAAAGCTCATGCTGGCTAAGATAGGCAGGCCGCTGTTTTCCTTTGCTGCCAGCAGAGCGGCTTTCAGCTCGTACAGATCGGTAAAGGTCTCAAAGAAAATGAGGTCGGCCCCGGCGGCAGCGCCTGCCCGGACGATGCGCGCATACTCGCTCACCGCATCCTCAAAGGCCAGCGTTCCGCTGGGTTCCAGCAGTTCTCCCAGCGGGCCGACATCCAGCGCGGTCAGGGCACCGTAGGGCGCACAGGCGCGCTTGCAGTTGGCGATGCCCGCCGCAATGATTTCTTCCAGACTGTAGGCGCTGCCCGCCAGCTTGTGGGCCGATGCGCCAAAGGTGTTGGCGTTGACGATGCGGCTGCCCGCAGCGGCATACTTGGCATGGATGCTCTCGATCAGCTCCGGATTGGTGATGTTCAGCTCCTCCGGCTTTGCACCCAGCTTCAGGCCCGAAGCCTGCAGCATGGTGCCCATGCCGCCGTCCAGCAGGACGGTATTGCTCTGCTTGAAAAGTTCACTCGCTTGCACAGGTCTTTCCCCTCTTTCTATACTCACACCGGGTGCGCAGCACGCAGTGGCCGCACCCGGCCAGTTTTCCCTTTACCGGGTGGCCGCTGACCCCCAGAATGGCCGTCACGCTCTTGCGCGGGGTCATCAGGTTGGTATCGGTCACACACAGGCCCGCCCGGCGCACCGTATCCAGCGCGTTTGCCACCAGCGGCTGTACTGCAATATCCCAGTCACCGTAGCCGGGCGAAAACCGCCCGGTCAAATACTTTCCCTCTTTTGCGGCCCACTGGCGCAGCTCTGCTTCGGCTGCGTCTGCGGCCTGCTCGGCCAGCGCGCTGCCCAGTGCGTCGGACGCAACGCCCGCCGCGATATCTCCCACACCGGCACGGCGGATCTGTGCATCCACGCCGGGGCCAAGGGTCACGGCCAGCAGCACCGCCTGCGGGCAGTTTTCCAGATGCTTCATCACATCCCCACCCCGCAGGATGCCTGCTTCGGCAAGGGCAGCCGTGTCCGCTTCCAGCCAGACCGCCCGGGGCGTTGCCGCCGCCAGCAGCGGCATGGCGCATGTTTCCAACAGGGTCATGGTGCGGTCGTCCGGTTCCCCTCTGGCCCCGAAATACCGCGCTGCCTGTGCTGTATCGATCGCCGCCGGTTTTGCCAGCACCAGCGGCTGCGGTGCACCGATCATCCGCCGCACCTCCTTGCTTTTTTGAAATAAAGTGGTCTTAAGTATACCGCACCTGTGGGATTTTATCAATCCCGCAGAGCGGCGGATAAAAGAAAACTCCCTCAGTCACAGCTCACGCCGTGCCAGCTCCCTCAAGGAGGGAGCCTCTGTCGAAAAGGTAAGCTTTTCGGTTTTGCCAAAGGCCCCATCCCAGAGGGGGCTGTCTGTGAAGCAGACTGGGGGAGTTCGTTCTTTATTTGATGCAGCTGGAACAGGGCGTATAGCCTGCTTCCACGGCTTCCTGATAGCTGGAGAAGAGGATCTGGTTCTTCTCTGCCGGCAGGTTCGGGCAGGTAGGCAGATGGAACTTTTTGCTGTTCACATTGCCGATATACGCCTGCTGGGCCGTGCTGGATGCCGCCGGGTCGGTGGGGTTCAGCGCGGAATCTGCTGCAAAGTGCTCGGTGCCCACGGTGTAGTTCTGGCCGTCACTGCCAATGGTGATGGTGCCCTGCAGGTCGGTGCGGTACACATCCACCCCGGCATCCCGCAGGATGCTCAGCGTTTCCTCGTGTGGGTGGCCGTACTTGTTGTTCACGCCGCAGGAGATAATGCCCATTTCCGGCAGCACCGCGTTCAGGAAGAGGTAGCTGGTGGAGGTGCTGGAACCGTGGTGGCCCACCTGCAGCACATCGGCCCTGAGGTTCGCGCCGCTGTTCACAAGGTCGGTCTCCGCAGTCTCTTCCATGTCGCCGGTCAGCAGGAAGCTGGTGGAGCCGTAGTCGATGCGCAGCACAATGGAGGTATCGTTGGTGTCGCTGTACTGTGCCACCGGGCCAAGCATGGTCACGGTAGCGCCGCCCAGCGGCCACATCGTGCCCACGGCGGGCACCTCTACCTGCAGGCCCTGCTGTTGGGTGTACTTGACAAAATCCTGAAAGCACTTGGTGGAGGCATCGGTCACCGGGCTGTACACATGGTACGCCGGGAAGTAGGCCAGTGCGGCAGCCAAGCCGCCTACATGATCCTCATGCGCGTGGGAGCAGAACACATATTCCAGCTGTTCCACCCCCTGACTCTGCAGGTAAGAGACGATGAGACTGCCGTCGTCCACATTGCCGCCGTCGTAGAGCATGAACTGTCCGTCGCATTCCACCAGCACACTCAGCGCCTGACCCACATCGATGAAATGCACCTCCAAGGGTGCGTCCACTGTATCCACAGCCGCCGCAGCAGAAGCGGACGGGTTCGGCACTACATCGGCGCTTCCGCCCGGGACGGACGGCAGCCCGCTGCAGCCCGCAAGGCTCAGCACCAGTGCGGCGGCAGCGGCCAGCGCAGCAAGGCGCTGCCACAGGCCTTTCTTAGGCGCGTTTACTTTTTCTTCTTTCCAGTTTTCCACGTTGTGTTCTCTTTCTGTTGATCGTTTTTTGGCTTGCGCGCTGGTGCCGAATGGGGCGCAAAGCGTGCGCCGGGGCTGGGCGCACGGCCTGTCGGTGCAGCGGCACGGCTCTGGCCGTGGGCAGGCTTGCCGTTATGGCCCTTCTGGTTCGGGCGCACCGTGTAGGTGCCGTCATTGTGGATCGTCACATCGGCGGCTTCGGCCCGGCGGGCAGAGCGCTGCACGGCGCGGCGGCCTGCGGCGGGCACCAGCAGGGGGATTAGGTCCTCCCGGTGGGTCATCTTCAGCGCCTTGACTACCTTCTCGGCGTTGCGAGGCTCGTAGTATTGCAGCAGCGCCCGCTGCAGCGCCTTGCCCTCGGGGGTCTTTTCCACGAACACCGGCTTCAGGGTGTAGGGGTCAAGGCCGGTGTAGAACATGCAGGTGCTCACAGTGCCGGGGGTGGGGTAAAAATCCTGCACCTGTTCCGGGCGCATGTGGTTTTTATAAAGATATTCTGCCAGATAGACCGCATCCTTGAGAGTGCTGCCCGGGTGACTGGACATCAGATAGGGCACCAGATACTGCTTTTTGCCGGCCTTTTTGCTCAGCTCATAGAATTTATCCTTGAACTTGTTGAAGGTCTCGATGGGCGGCTTGCCCATGTAGGCCAGCGTGTTGGGAGCACAGTGCTCCGGAGCCACCTTCAGCTGGCCGGACACATGGTACTCCACCAGCTCCTTGAAGAAGGTATCGTCCGGGTCGGCCATCAGATAGTCGAACCGGATACCGCTGCGGATGAACACCTTTTTCACGCCCGGCAGCTCCCGCACCCGGCGCAGGATCTTCAGGTAGTCGCTGTGGTCCACGATCATGTGGGAGCAGGTGGTGGGGGCAAGACAGTGCTTGCCGCCGGTGCACATGCCCCGCAGCATCTGCTCCCGGCAGGAAGGAAAGCGGAAGTTTGCGGTGGGGCCGCCCACATCGTGGATGTAGCCCTTGAAATCCGGCTCGTGGGTCATGCGCTCGGCTTCTGCCACGATGCTGTCCGCGCTGCGGCTGGTGACACGCCGCCCCTGATGCAGCTGGATGGCGCAGAAGTTGCAGCCGCCAAAGCAGCCGCGGTTCTGGATGATGGAGAACTGCACCTCACGGATGGCAGGCACGCCGCCCATGCTCTCGTAGATGGGGTGGTAACGGCGGGTGTAGGGCAGAGCGTAGACCTTATCCAGCTCCCCGCGCACCAGCGGCTTTGCGGGGATGTTCTGCACCAGATACTTTTCGCTCTGCTTCTGCACGATGATCTGGCCGCTGACCACATCCTGATTGTCCATCTGGATGCGGCAGGCCTTGGCATACGCCGTCTTATCCGACGCCACCTTTTTAAAGCCTGCGCACTCCACGTAGCGCTCGGGCAGATGGTCAAAGTCGGTCATGTAACAGGTACCGTTCACGTCCGTGATGCTCTCCACCGGTTCCCCGGCGGCAAGGCGGCGGGCGATCTCCACGGTCTGGTGCTCGCCCATGCCAAAGCTGATGATGTCCGCGCCGGAGTCCTCGGCGATGCTGGGCAGCACGGTGTCCAGCCAGTAGTCATAGTGGGCAAAGCGGCGCAGAGAAGCTTCCAGACCACCTAAGATCACCGGCAGGTCGGGATAGGCCTGCTTTGCAAGGCGGGTGTACACGGTGGCGCTGCGGTCCGGGCGTGCGCCGCCCTTGCCGCCGGGGGAGTATTCGTCCTCAGCGCGGGGGATCTTTGCCACGGAATAGTGGCTGACCATGCTGTCCACGTTGCCGCCGCCGATGAAGAAGCCGTACTTCGGCTTGCCGAATCGCTTGAAGTCCTCGCAGTCGGTGTAGCGTGGCTGGGCCAGCACGCCGATCTTATAGCCCTCGGCTTCCAGCAGACGGCTGATGATGGCAGTGCCAAAGCTGGGGTGGTCCACATAGGCGTCGCCGCCCACCACCACAAAGTCCAGCTGCTCCCACCCGCGGGCCTCCATATCGGCCCGGCTGATGGGAAGAAATTCGGTGTAGATCTTTGGGGAAGAGTTGTCCATAATGCTCCTTTTATTGTTAAACCCTCTCAGGCAACGCCTTGCGGCGCTGCCAGCTCCCCCATCGGGGGAGCTTTTTGCATCTTTTCATCCAGTTTTTCTTTGAAGGCAGACGATATCTTACCCACTCATAAAGCTCGCCCTTCGGGAGAGCTGGCGCGTCAGCGCCTGAGAGGGTCATTCCTCCGGCTGGTTCATCTGCTGTTCGATCCACTGCTGGCGGCTGATAAGCACAGCGCGGGGCTTGGCACCCTCGTAGGGTCCGATGATGCCTTTTTGTTCCATCTCGTCCATGATACGGGCCGCGCGGGCGTAGCCCAGCTTGCAGCGGCGCTGCAGCAGGCTGGTGGAGGCCTGACCGGCATCGATGACCACCTCCACGGCCTGCTTGAACATCGGGTCGGTATCGGGATCCTCGTCGGAGTCCGCGCCGCCGCTGCCCTTCTTGCCGTCCTGAATGGCGTGCTTTTCCATGGCTTCGATCATGGCTTCGTCATACTGCACGGTGCCGCTCTGCTTGATGAAGTCCAGCACACGGCTGATCTCCTCATCCCGCACGAAAGTGCCCTGAATACGGGTAGGCTTGGGCGCACCCACGGGCATGAACAGCATATCACCCATGCCCAGCAGCTTTTCGGCACCGGAGCCGTCCAGAATAGTGCGGCTGTCCACCTGACTGGACACTGCAAATGCGATGCGGCTGGGGATGTTGGCCTTGATCAGGCCGGTGATCACGTCCACGCTGGGGCGCTGGGTGGCTACGATCAGGTGCATACCGGCGGCGCGGGCCTTCTGGGCGATGCGGCAGATGGAGTCCTCCACATCCTTGCCCACCACCATCATCAGATCGGCCAGCTCGTCGATGATAATGGCGATGTAGGGCATCTTTTCCAGATCAGGCCGTTCTGCGGCCAGCTTGTTGAAAGACTTGATGTCGCGCACATTGTTCTCTGCAAACAGATGATAGCGGCGCTCCATCTCCTGCACCGCACTGCCAAGGGCACCTGCGGCCTTTTTCGGCTCGGTGACCACCGGCATCAGCAGGTGAGGAATACCGTTGTACTCGGCCAGCTCCACCACCTTGGGGTCGATCAGCAGCAGCTTCACGTCCTCCGGGCTGGAGCGGAACAGCAGGCTCATGATGATGCTGTTCACACACACGGATTTACCGCTGCCGGTGCTGCCTGCAATGAGCAGATGGGGCATCTTGCACAGGTCTGCCACCTGTGCCACACCGGCAATGTCCTTGCCAAGCGCAATGCCCAGAGGTGAGGTCATGCGCAAAAAGCTCTGGCTCTCGAACACGCTGCGGATATACACCGGGGTCTTTTTGTGGTTGGGCACCTCAATGCCCACGGCAGGCTTGCCGGGGATGGGCGCTTCCATACGCACATCTGCCACCGCAAGGTTCAGGGCGATATCGTCTGCCAGCGAGGTGATTCGGCTGATCTTGACACCCGCCATGGGCTGCACCTCGTACCGGGTGACGGAGGGGCCCCGGGAGATATCCAGCACACGGGTGCGCACGCCAAAGCTTTCCAGCGTATCCACCAGCTTCTGGGCGTTGGCTTTCAGCTCTTCCTGCGCGCCGGGGTCGGTCTCGTCCTGCGATTTTTCAAACAGCTCAATGGGCGGATACTGGTACTGATAAGTATCCACCGGTTCGGTCTCGTCCACAGGGGCCGCTGCCGCGGCCTGCTCGGAAGCGGCAGGCTTTTCCATTGCCGCTGCCACCAGCGTGCTGATATCCTTTTCCTCCACCGGTTCGCTGGTAATGCTGATCCAGCCGTCCTCGTCGGGTGTGCCGCGCATGGCAACGGCGTTTTCGGCGCTCACCCGGGCGGGTGCCGCCGGGACTGCGGGCTGGATGGGCACGGCGGGCATCTCCGGCGTGACTGCCGCTGCCGGGCTTTCCGGCTGGGCCGTCGGCATTGCCGGGGTCATGACCGGAGTATCAAAGCTTTCCGCTGCCGCAGGCTGCACCGGCTGTGCAGCCTTTGCAAAGAAATCGGATGCATCGGTCTCCACCGCGTCCTGTACGATGGGCTGTGTGGCAGGTCTGGGGGCCGGGCGCAGCGGGTTCTGCCCAAAGGTGCCGCCCGGGCCCACGATGAGCGGCTCGATGGGTTCGCTGCCGCCCTCCTTCACCTCAGTGTGGTCGGGGCCAAGGTCTACGTCAAAGGAAGCCCGGGGCCGGGATACCCGTACCTGCACCGGCGTGATGGCCGGGGCGGCAGGCTCCGGCTGGGCAAGCGGCTGGCCGGAAGTATCTGCGGGCGGCTCCGGCTGCGGGGCGGCCTCCGGCTCCTCCGCCTCCATCTCTTCGGTCACCTTGTGGCCCCAGTGGCGGATGCCGTTCAGCCAGTCCGGCACACCGATGCGGAAAGCCGGAGTTTCCATCTCCTCTTCGGCATCTTCCTCATCCCGGTATTCATCTTCTGCTTCGTCGTAGTCTTCCTCAGCCTCGGCTTCTGCCGCGCGGGCAGCGGCACGTTCAGCGCGGCGGGCTGCGCTCTGCTGCGCCATGGCCGCACCCTTTGCGTGCACGCCGCCAAACGCAGCGCACAGCCATTGCCACACCTCTGCCGGGGTCAGATCAAAAATGTACAGGCTGACACACAGTGCCAGCACGATCATGATAAGGGTTGCCGCAGGCCGTCCGCACAGCAGCAGCAGGCTGCCGCCCAGCAGTGCGCCCAGCGCACCGCCGCCGATCCATGCATTCACGCCGTTTGCGTAGCAGGCAGCCGTCATCTGAAATGCCGACATGCCCTGCGGCTGGATATCGGAAAAAACGATCACCGTGCCGCAGGCAAACACCAGCCCCAGAACCAGCTTGAAGATCTTGGGCAGAAGGTCTTCGCCCCGGGTATACTGCACAGCAAGGCAGCACACTGCCGCGCCCAGCACAAAGCTGCCGCAGCCAAAAAGTCCGAACAGCACATCGTGCAGGGCCTTCCATGCCGAATCTCCCTCCACAAAGGCCAGCACCACCAGCAAAAGGCCTGCAAACAGGGTGCCAAGCCCCGCCGGAAGCCGCTGTTCTGCGCGTTTTTTGCGCGATGCTGCGCGCCGTGTTGTCGTTTTACGTTTTTTTGTTGCCATGTTTCTTTGTTCCCCGCGTTTGTAGTAGACACACTATTTGACTTTATTATTGTACCACGCAGGGAAGAAATTGGCAAACCTATTGTTGTACAAAATCGGCCTTCATTTGCGTTCAATCTCTTTATACAACCACGCCAGCGCATCCGAAAGCCCGCCCAGCTCGTCGATGAGCTTTTCCTTCACGGCCCGGCGTCCATCCAGCACGGTGCCCATGTCCATCACCAGCTCGCCGGTGTGGAGCATCAGGTCGGTGTAGCGTTTTTCAGTCATGCCGCTGTGGGCCGCTACGAAGCCGGTGATGCGCTGCTGCATCTGCTCAAAGCTGCGCATGGTCTGCGGCACCCCCAGAATGACGCCGGAATGCCGCACCGGGTGCACGGTCATGGTGGCTGTGGGCACGATGAAGCTGCGCCGGGCGCTGACGGCAAGCGGGATACCGATGGAGTGCCCGCCGCCCAGCACAAGCGTTGCACTGGGTTTGGACACGCTGGCAATCAGCTCCGCCAGCGCAAGGCCTGCTTCCACATCCCCGCCTACAGTGTTCAGCAACACCAGCAGACCTTCGATGCGAGGATCCTCCTGCGCGGCCACCAGCTGCGGGATGACATGCTCATACTTCGTAGTCTTCTGGCCTTGCGGCGCTTCCGAATGGCCTTCGATCTGGCCGATGACGGTCAGGCAGTGGATGACATGCCCGCCGCGGGCCAGCGTGACCGTGCCCAGATCCTCGATCTCTTCTTTTTCCAGCCGACGCGCGTCGGTCAGCTGCGTTTCATCGTTCATATGCTTTCCTCCTGCGTTTTTTGTCAGCATTCCCCAGCCTGTGCCGGGCTATGCAGACCCGCTGCAGCAAAAAAGCGGTAACATTTCATAAAAATTTTTTGAGAATGATTTGACATTCTCCATCGGTGCAGTATACTTTAAATAATTGACTGTAATATCTGCAATATGAACCCGTAAACGGATCGGGGTTTCTCTGCGCCGCATCTGTAAAGCAGGCAGCTGCGGCAAGTACTGCGATAGAGCGAAAGGAGAAAGTATTCTATGAACACTCCTGCAAGGGCTTCGCTTCCCGTTATCAAGCGTCTTCCCAAATATTACCGCTATCTGTGCTCTCTGCAGGCAGACGGCATCAACAGCATTTCTTCCCGCGAGCTGGCTGCTCAGATGGGCACCACCGCTTCGCAGGTACGGCAGGACTTCAACTGCATCGGCGATGTGAATGGCCGGCAGGGCATCGGCTACTCGGTGGAAAACCTGCTCTCCATTCTGGAAGGCCTGCTGTTCGGCAACGGCGACCGCCTGCCCACCATCCTGATCGGCTGCGGCCGTCTGGGCAAGGCAGTGAGCCGCTTTATCACCACCGATACCAACGGCTACCGCCTGATCGCCGCCTTTGATGTGGCACAGAGCGAGGTGGGCAAGGAGATCAGCGGCATCCAGATCCGCCATATCGACGAGCTGGAGTCTTTCTGTGCCGAGCATCACCCCAAGGTCGCAGTGCTCTGTGTGCCCCGCGACGGTGCGGAACAGGTCAGCGGCCGTCTGGTGGATCTGGGCATCGAGGGCTTCTGGAACTTCTCCCACTATGACCTCTCTGTGCCGTATCCCGATGTGGTGGTGGAGAACGTCCATCTGGGCGACAGCCTGATGAGCCTTGGCTACCGCCTGCGCAATCAGGACTGAACGTACCTATTGTAAGTAATAAGAGAACCCTCTCAGTCAAAGCCTGAGATGCCGCTGAACCCTCTCAGTCTCGCATACGCTCGACAGCTCCCCCGAAAGGGGAGCTTTATGAGTGGGGACGGGAAAGTTTCTGCTTCTCCGGCGAAGGACAGCCTGCCCGGAAGATGCAGAAAAGCTCCCCCATCGGGGGAGCTGGCAAAGCCGTCAGGCTTTGGCTGAGAGGGTTCTTTCTGTAAGGAGAGTTTTTCAAATGGCAAAACTGTATTTCCGTTACGGCGCGATGAACAGCGGCAAGAGCACCGCCCTGATGCAGGTAGCCCACAACTACGAAGAACAGGGGATGCGGGTGCTGATCCTCAAGCCACAGGTGGACACCAAGGGCGGCGGTGAGCTGGTGAGCCGTCTGGGCGTGCGCCGCAAGGCTGATCTGCTGATCCCGCCGGAGACGGACGTGTTCGAGGCCGTGCGCACGGCCAACGCTGACGGTGCGCCGCTGGCCTGCGTGCTGTGCGACGAGAGCCAGTTTTTCACTGCGCAGCAGGCAGAACAGCTGTTCATGGTCACGGTGGATTTGAACATTCCGGTGATCTGCTACGGCCTGCGGGCAGATTTTTCGCTCAAGGGCTTTCCCGGCTCTACCCGCCTGCTGGAGCTGGCCCACACCATCGAGGAAATGAAGACTATCTGCACCTGCGGCCGCAAGGCCATCTGCAACTGCCGCAGGGTGAACGGCAGATTCGTCTTTGAGGGCGAGCAGGTGGCCATCGATCTGGAAAACGATGTGCAGTACGTGAGCATGTGCCCCCAGTGCTATTTCAAGGCAAAGCGCGCGTTCTACGCCGAAAAAGCTGCTTCGCGGGTCGAATAAGCTTGTATACAAGGCTGCTGTGTCCAACGACACGGCAGCCTTTCTTTTTTATTCCCGGCCCACAGGCGCAGTCCACGCAGCAGCGCAAAATATGTTGCTGTCGGTGCTTCTTCACCCCCCAAAAGGGCGAAGAAGCACCGATTTCCACGCCTGCAGACCGGTGCCGGATGCCCGCTTCACGCAATTGATATATCAGAGTGAACATTTTTTGCGCTATTGATATATCAGTTCAAAGGCTCCCATCCGGGCTTTTTAAGCTGGTGTTCGTCCACAATATATGCAACGTTTCCACGTTCTGAAACGGAATGTTTACAAAATTATCGCAAAATTCGACGTTCCCTCTATGATGCATCCCAGTTTTCTATGCAAAATAGCGAAGTATACATGTTGCACAGTTTTTCGAGCCAAGTTTATTCATTTCAGCGAAGGCGTCAATTCTTGCGCGGAAACAAGAGCAATATTTGTACGTTTTTTGTTTAGATATCTGCAATTTGCGTCTTTCTTTTTGGTTGTTGTTTTGTTATCATAATTGTATACAACGGGGTATGTGCAGACCCCCGTTCGAGATGATGTTTTCTGTATTTAGGAGGAGAACAAAAATGAGCAAGGCAATTTCTCGTCGTGATTTCATGAAGGTCACCGGCGCTGTGGGCGCTGCCGGCCTTCTGGCTGCCTGCGGCGGCAACTCTGCTGCATCCGGCTCTGCTGCTTCCACCGCTTCTTCCGCTCCCGCTGCTTCTGCAGACGAGAGCCTGGCACTGTCTGACGGCCCTGTTTCCATGACCATCAGCTGGTGGGGCGGCGACAGCCGTCACGAGGCTTACCAGAACGCCATCAAGGAGTTCCAGGCTGAGCACACCAACATCACCATCGAGCCCACCTTCGCCGCATGGTCCGGCTGGGAAGAGAAGATGGCAGCTGCCTTCATCGCTGGCAACGCACAGGATGTGTGCCAGGTGAACTGGAACTGGCTGTACAACTACTCTGCTGATGGCAGCAAGTTCGTGGACCTGAACACTGTTTCCAAGTTCCTGGATCTGACCCAGTGGGATGCCGCTGCCATGGACGCCTGCTACGTTGCAAACAGCCAGCAGTGCGTGCCCGTTTCCATGACCGGCCGTATCTTCTTCTGGAACATGACCACCTTCAACAAGGCTGGCATCACCGAAGTTCCCAAGTCTCTGGATGATCTGATGGCTGCCGGCAAGGCATTCAAGGAGAAGCTGGGCGACGATTACTACCCCATGCATCTGGGCGCATACGACCGTATGATCCTGATGGTGTTCTACCTCGAGTCCAAGTACGGCAAGGACTGGGCTGACCCCGTCACCTCTACCCTGAACTACACCGAGGACGAGATCGCTGAGGGCATCGACTTCATCAAGAGCCTGGTGGATGGCCACGTCATGATGAACCTGAAGACCTACTACTCCGCAAACTCTGATACCGCTACCCACCAGTCCAACGAGTGGATCACCGGTAAGATCGCAGGCATCTTCGAGTGGGATTCCGCTGCTTCCAAGTACTCCTCCGCTCTGGATGATGCCAACAAGGACGGCTTCACCGTTGGCGAAGAGATCAAGTTCGGCGACAACAACGGCGGCTTCTCCAAGGTCTCCATGGGTCTGGCCATCACCAAGACCAGCAAGTGCGTTGCCGAGGCTGCTACCCTGATCAACTTCCTGCTGAACGAGGAGAAGGGCGCTTCCATCATGGGTTCCGAGTGCGGCATCCCCGCTTCCAAGGCTGGTCTGGCTGCTGCTCAGGCTGCCGGCGCTGTCAAGGATCTGGTTGCTGAGGCAAATGCCAAGGTCATGGCCTTCACCACCAACAAGCTGGATCCCCTGTTCGAGAACAACGACCTGAAGGCTTCCGGCACCGGCATCTATCAGGAAGTGTTCGATACCGTTGACTACGACGGCGTTGCCGGCGCAGACGTTGTTGATACCCTGCTGGACGGCATGGAGTCTGTTGGCTACACCATCGGCTAAGTTACATTTTTGAGTGCCGCCGTGTGCGGTCACGCACAGAAAAGGGCACCCTTTGACTGAACCTGAGGGGCACCTGCCGCCCGACCGGCAGATGCCCCTTTTTTGTCAGGGATATATTACAAAATCTTGACAAAGCTGTATCCAGTCTGTTACCCCTTCGTCCGTCTCATGCTCCGAAATTCCTTAAAAAGGAGGATTTCCCAGATGAAAGAAAGCAATGCTCCCGTCGTCGGGCGCACCCCGTTCCAGAAATGGCTGGACAAATATCAGGGTCTGTTTTATCTGATCCCCTGGATCATCGGCTTCGTCGTCTTTAAAGCAGTTCCCTTCGGTCAGTCGCTGTACTACAGCTTCACCGATATGAACTTCTTCAAGAGCGGCACCCAGTTCGTTGGTCTGGCCAACTACATCACGGCCTTTACCACCACCAAGATCACCAAGGCGCTGCTCATCACCTTCAAGTACGCTTTCATCACCGTGCCGCTGAAGCTGGTCTTTGCGCTGTTCATCGCATACATCCTGAACTTCAAGATCGCATGCGTCAACCTGTTCCGTACTGTGTACTACATCCCCTCCATTCTGGGCGGCTCTGTTGCGATCGCCGTTCTGTGGAAGGCTGTATTCAGTGTGGACGGCCTGCTCAACACCGTTCTGCGCGCTGTCACCTTTGGTCTGGTGCAGGGCCCCGAGTGGCTGTCTGACCCCAGCTACGCGCTGTGGATCATCTGCTTCCTGCGTATCTGGCAGTTCGGTTCTGCCATGGTGCTGTTCCTGGCCGCTCTGAAGGGCGTGCCTGCAGACCTGTACGAAGCCGCTACCATTGATGGTGCCGGCAAGTGGCGTCAGTTCTTCTCCATCACCGTTCCGATGATCACTCCCATCATCTTCTACAACCTGGTCACTCAGATCTGCCAGGCTTTCCAGGAGTTCAATGGCCCGTACATCATCACCAATGGCGGCCCCCGTGGTTCCACCACGCTGATCTCTCTGCTGGTCTACAACTACGCATTCAAGTCTTATGACATGGGTATGGCATCCGCTCTGGCATGGATCATGTTCATCATCGTCTGCATCCTGACGATCATTGCATTCACCAGCCAGAAGAAGTGGGTCTACTACTCTGACGAAAGGTAAGGTGACCAGTATGGGAATGAAAGCATCGAACAAAATCGCGACCTTCTTCAAGTATTTCGTCCTGATCCTGGTCGGCGTCATCATGATCTATCCCCTGCTGTGGATGATCAGCGCTACCTTTAAGGACAACAGCGAGATCTTTGCAGGCATCAGCCTGTGGATCAAGCACCCCACTCTGGATGGCTACCGCGGCGCACTGAACAACTTTGGCGGTTCCATCAACATCCTGCAGGCCATGCTGAACACCTACAGCTACGTCATCCCCAAGGTGATCTGCACGGTGGTCTCCGCCTGTGTGGCTGCCTACGGCTTTGGCCGCTTCGATTTCCCCGGCCGTAAGCTGATGTTCAACATCATGCTGGCCACCCTGTTCCTGCCGCAGGTCGTTCTGAATGTGCCGCAGTACCTGCTGTACAACAAGTTTGGCTGGCTGGACAGCCCCTTCTATCTGGCTATCTGGGTGCACTGCGCATTTGCGACCGAGACCTACTTCGTCTACCAGCTGGTGCAGTTCATGCGCAATGTCCCCCGTGATCTGGACGAAGCCGCTGCCATCGACGGCTGCTCTTCCTTCCAGACCCTGTACAAGGTCATCGTGCCCATGCTTGGCCCCGCTCTGGTGTCCTGCGCACTGTTCCAGTTCATGTGGAGCTGCAACGACTTCATGGGTCCGCTGCTTTACGTCAGCACTCCCGGTAAGTACCCGATGTCCCTGTTCGTCAAGCTGTCCATGGACGGTGATACCGGTTTCGCATGGAACAAGATCCTTGCTCTGTCCCTCATCTCCATCCTGCCGCAGCTGATCGTCTTCTTCTGTGCACAGGACCAGTTCGTTGAAGGTATCTCTGCCGGTGCCGTCAAGGGCTAAGCCCTTTCCCCGCACAGCATAAGATCATCTGATACAAACAAACACCCCCTGTGCCGTTCCCGTAGATGGCGCAGGGGGTGTTTCTTATTTCTTATGTCCTTTGCGGTACTGCAGTGGGCCAGTACCCATCACCTCGCGGAACACCCGGCGGAAATGGGCGGCGCTGGCAAAGCCGGTCTGCTCGGCTACCGCACTGATGGAAAGCTCGGTCGTTTCCAGCAGCTTCTGGGCCGCTTCGATGCGGCGGTTGTTGATGTAATCCACGATGGACTGGCCCGTTACCCGCCGGAACAAACGGCTCAGGTAGTAGGGCGAAAGATAAAACTGCGCCGCCACCTCGGTGAGGGAAAACTTCTGCCGGTAATTGGCCGCAAGGTAGGCGCAGATCTGCTCCACCGTTTCGTTGTGGGGACGCGCCACAGCGCTGCTCTCGGCAATGCACTCCTGCTCCACATAGTGCAGGATCAGCAGCAGGTACAGCGGGCCGGGGTAATCCTGCTCGGTGCTGGCGCTGGCCATCATTTCCAGCAGGGTACGGATGCGGCTCTGCCACTGCACCGGTGCATACAGCACTGTGCGCTCCCCGGGCGCAAACAGGCGGCTGAAATCCCGCCCGGCTGTGTTTTTCAAATCATGCAGCATCCCCAGCGGAAAGTGGCACCCCACGATCTGCGGCACGGCGCTGCCGGTCTGTGCAAAGCGGCAGCCGCCGGGGCCAAGCAGCACGGCGCTGCCGGGGTTTACCAGCACATTCCCGCCCTCGTATTCCAGCGTGACGCTGCCCTCCGACACCAGCAGCAGATAGCAGGTGTCCTCATCCGGCGGCAGCTCGTAGCGGCCAATATTCAGGCGCAGGGTGGCAGCGGCCACCTTGCCGGTGATCTTTTCACGTTCTGATCTCATAATACACTTCTCATCATCTTCCGAGGGAAAACCCTCTCCGTCATCGCTGCGCGATGCCACCTCTCCCAAAGGGCGAGGTTTTATGCATTTGACCGTTCCGCTCCATAAAAGCTCCCCCCTTCGGGGGAGCTGGCAAACCCAAAGGGTTTGACTGAGAGGGTTCTTTTTCATCATACCATGCCCAAGGCATTTGGGCAAGACAAAACCATCAGGAGGTTCTCTCATGAATCTGTCGCTTATCCGTTCCATGACGCGCAGCGCTGTTTTCGAGCTGGAAAACGGCCTGTGCTATCGTCCGGCCCACCCGTTCGCCGTTACCCTGAACGGAAAGACCGTCTACGAAGCCTGCCAGACCAACGTGTTCTCCCTGTACTCCCTGCTGCCCGGCACGGAGTACACGGTGGGTGTTCAAGCCGAGGGCGAAAGCCTGACCTGCACCTTTACCACCGAGGCCGAGACCTTCTTTGTGGATGCTTCCCGCTACGGTCTGGTGGCCGACGGCACCACGGACAACACCCTCAAGCTGCAGGCGGCTCTTTCCACCTGCCCCAAGGGCGGCACAGTGTACGTGCCTGCAGGCCGCTACCGCACCTGCAGCCTGTTCCTGAAAAGCAACACCACCCTCTATCTTGAAAAGGGCGCTGTGCTGCTGGGCGACAATGACCGCACCCACTACCCCATCCTGCCCGGCGTGATCCCCAGCGAGAACGAGGTGGATGAATACTACCTGACCGGCTGGGAGGGCAACCCTCTGAGCAGCTTTGCCGGCCTTTTGAACATCACGCAGGTGCACGATGTCGTTGTGACCGGCGAGGGCACGCTGGACTGCGATGCCGAGAACGGCGACTGGTGGGTGACGCCCAAGATCAAGCGCATCGCATGGCGTCCCCGTGCCGTGGCCATGGTGGACAGCGAGAACATCTGCCTGCACGGCATCACGGTGCAGAACAGCTACTCCTGGACCATCCACCCCATCTTCGTCAAGCACCTTGACCTGCTGAACTTCAACATCAACAACCCCTACAACGCCCCCAACACCGACGGCATCGACCCCGAAAGCTGCGAGTACATCCGCATCATCGGCGTGAACATCCATGTGGGCGACGACTGCATCGCCATGAAGGCCAGCAAGGTGTTCCTTGGCATGAAGCTGAAAAAGAGCTGCGAGCACACCGTCATCCGCAACTGCCTGCTGGACAAAGGCCATGGCGGCATCGTCATTGGCAGCGAGATGAGCGGCGGTGTGAAGGATATGGTGGTCACCCAGTGTCTGATGGACCACACCGACCGCGGCCTGCGGGTCAAGACCCGCCGCGGCCGCGGCAACACCGCCGTCATCGATGGGCTGGTGTTCCGCAACGTGGAGATGCGCGGTGTCAAGGCACCCTTCGTCATCAACATGTTCTACTTCTGTGACCCGGACGGCCACGGCCCCTATGTGCAGTGCCGCGATGCCATGCCCGTGGACGAGTACACCCCAAAGCTGGGCAGCCTGACCATGGAGGACATCGTCGCCACCGACGCTCAGTTCGCTGGATGCTACTTCGACGGCCTGCCGGAGCAGCCCATTGAGCGCGTTTCCATGAAGAACGTCACGATCACCTTTGACCCCAATGCCGAGGCCGGTCAGGCCGCTATGGCGGATAACCGCCCTCTGGTGAAGAAGCTGGCCATCTACGCCGAGAATGTCAAGGAGATCGACCTGCACAACGTGAAGATCGAGGGCTACGAGGGCGAACGCCTGCACTTTGCAAATGTCGGCCATTTTGAGGAGGACTGATACCATGACCCATGAAGAAATTCTTGCCATGCTGGGCGATTACGTGGACTACCTGATCGCCAATTCCAGCGCCGAAGCACCCATGTGGAACATCGAGAAGGTGCGCAGCGGCAAGCCCAACAAGTGGAACTACATCGACGGCTGCATGATCACGGCCTGCCTGAGCCTGTACAAGACCACCGGCGACGAGAAGTACCTGCGCTTTTCCAAGAACTTCATCGACTGGTTCGTGCAGGAAGATGGCTCCATCAAGACCTACGACCCCAAGGAGTACAATCTGGATAACGTGAATCAGGGCAAAAACCTGTTCACCCTGTACGATATCTTTGGGGATGAAAAGTACCGCAAGGCCATCGAGACCATCCGCAGCCAGCTGGCCACCCAGCCCCGCACCAAAGAGGGTAATTTCTGGCACAAGGACATCTACCCGTGGCAGGTGTGGCTGGACGGCACCTACATGGCCCAGCCCTTCTACATGGAGTACGAGACCCGCTTTAACAAGATGCAGGGCTGCATCGACAGCTACAAACAGTTCATGAATATCAAAAAGCACATGCGGGACGAAAAGACCGGCCTGTACTACCACGGCTACGATGAGAGCCGCCAGATGTACTGGGCCGACCCCGTCACCGGCTGCAGCCCCAACTTCTGGCTGCGTGCCATGGGCTGGTTCATGGTAGCCATGGTGGACGTGCTGGAGCGGATGGACGAGCAGCTGTACAACGAGTACCGCGGCATCATGGCAATGCTCAAGCAGACCATCGAGGATGTGCACAAGTTCCAGGACGAGGAGACCGGCATGTTCTGGCAGGTGATGGACCACCCCGGTGTGGAGGGCAACTACCTCGAGACCAGCGGCACCGCTCTGTTCGCTTACGCCGTGCTCAAGGGCGTGCGTCTGGGCTACCTGCCTAAACGCATGGCCGCATGGGCCGAAAAGGCCTTCTACGGCACCTGCGACAAGTATCTCTCCAAGAACCCGGATGGCAGTCTGCAGCTGGACGGCATCTGCCTGGTGGCGGGTCTTGGCGGCAAGGATCACCGCGACGGCTCTCTGGCCTACTATTTCAGCGAGCCGGTGGTCTGCAACGATGCCAAGGGTGTCGGCCCGCTGGTGCTGGCTTACACCGAAATGATTGCACGCAAGTAAACTGCATATCGTGGGCGGGCAGCTTTCTTGCCGGACACGAGTCGGGCCATTCCATCGCCCGCAGGGCTGTTGCAAAACAGCGTCTCTTTAAAATGTTGAAAACAGCCGCATTCACCGTACAAAACGGGCAGAACGCTGAAAACTCAAAGGCAGATCTCAAAAAAAAATGAGATAGGCAGCCCCTTCCGGGGAAGCCTATCTCATTTTTTCGTTGGGGCTGTTTTGCAACAGCCCCTTCTCTATGGAAAGAGGTTCAACATGAATTCTCGAAGATGGCTTATCAGAACTTGAACAGGTTCACGATGCGCTGCCACAGGCGGGTAAAGATATTGCCTTCTTCCACCGTCTCAGTCTCGGCTGCAGTGGTGTCGGCAGCGGCCACGGTTTCAGCGGTCTTATAGACGAACTTGACGCTGCTCTCGGCATCGTCCGGTGCACCGGCAAAGCTGGTGTAGTCGTTCAGGCGGTCGGTCATCTCGTCCAGCACGGTCTTCAGGCCATGGAGCTGATCCTGATCCAGCGCGCCGGTCAGCTTGGAGATGCCTTCCTCGTTGAACTGGTTCAGACCGTCGTTCAGCTGGCCTGCGCCGTCATTCAACTGACCTGCACCGGTGTTCAGGGTGTTCACGCCGTCATACAGGGTCTTGGTGCCTGCAGCCAGCTGTGCGCTGCCATCCTTTGCGGAGTGGGCACCGTCCGCAGCGGTCTGCACGCCTGCGGTGTACTGGTTCACGCTGGAAACAAAGAACTGGATCTGAGAAAGGCTGGTTTTCAGGGCGCGGACATCGGCCATATCCTGACTGTTCTCCACCTGATACTTCAGCTCAGCCTTGGCGGTGTTCTTTGCATCGGCATTGGTCACCATCTCCAGAGCGCCGGTCAGCATGGAAGCGTCAAAGTTCTGCATCAGCTTGAGGGCTGCTTCCAGATCGTGGTTCGTCTTGGTCGCGGACAGATACAGGGCCAGATCCAGCTGGCTATCCTTGAAGCTGGGTTCCTGCTCCCAGATGGTGCGCACCATCTTTTTGCGGCCGGCAGCAAGGGTCTTATCGTTCATGGTGAGGATGTTGTCGATCACAGCCTCGTAGTTCGACCATGTCATGTCCTCGTCGATCAGGCCGCCTTCCTTCAGGGTCTTGTTGGCAGAAGCCAGCACACCGTCAGCCACCTGCTGCGCACCGGCGTTCAGTGCTGCATTGTTGGCGCTCAGGGTGTCCAGACCGTTGGTCAGCTGGCCAAGGCCGTCGTCCAGAGCGGCAGCGCCGTTGTTCAGGGTGTTGGCACCGTCCAGCAGGGCCAGAACACCGCCTGCCAGCTGAGAGGTGCCGTCCACCAGCTGGGAAGCGCCGTCCATGAGCTGGCTCATGGCATCGTTCAGCTGGTTGATGCCATCGGTCAGGTCGTTGATGCTGCTCAGGTCAAACACATTGTCCGTGCCAAGAGCAGCGGTGCTGGTAGCGCAGGCCACCATGACCTGCGGGCAGGTAAAGTCTTCCACATCGGCTTCCACAGTCACGGTGTCCTGCAGATAGTCTTCGATGCTGTCCACCTCATCGGGCAGCAGGCCGGACAGGGAATCCTTCACGCCCGGCAGGGTAACAAAGGCGGCAACGCTGCTTTTGGCGGCGCTTTCGATCATACCGTGTTCTGCGGTCACGTTGGCAGCATCCCCGCCCAGAATGACGCCCACAGCGGTGATCAGCGGAGTGACGATGGTGCGGTCCTTGCCGTTCACGTTCACGGTGCCGGTCTCGTTGTTCTTCAGGTTGACGGTCACAGTCAGGTGGCCGCTCTTGCCAATGATGTCCTCAAGGGCGGCTTCCTGACCGTCCAGAGCGTAGGTCACCTTCACATCGATGGGCAGGGCCTTGTCGGTATTGCCCTTGTAGTAAACATCGGTGTCGTTGGTGTTCCACACCAGCTCTTCCCCGTTCTGGGTGAACTCGGCATCGCTCTCAGTGTTCTGGATGTCGGTCAGGGTGGTCTTGTCGGTGACGTTTGCAAGGCCGGAGGCGCTGTACAGGTGCTCGCTGACGGTGGTGCTCTTGATGGAGCCGTCGCCGTTCATCACAGCATAGACGGTCTCGGATTTGGAAAAGCTGCTCTTACCAGCTGCAAATGCGGGCATTGCACAGCCTGCGGCGAGGGTGAGAGCCAGCGCCGCACTGGCGAAACGAAGCGATTTTTTCATAACGTAATTACTCCTTTTCAGACTTCTTGGCGTTGGCGGATTCGGGTACCATCCACTTGAGGGTGGTGTGGCGGATGATCCAGTCGCACAGCATCAGGGCTGCGGGCAGCATCACCAGAATGACCACCATGCTGATCAGTGCGCCGCGGGAGATCAGCAGGCAGATGCTCTTCAGCAACTCCATCTTACTGATGGCAGCCACACCGACGGTGGCAGCAAAGAAGGTCAGGCCGCTGGTCAGGATGGACTGACTGCAGTGCTCCAGCGACTGCTGGGCGGCTTCCTTCGGGGTGCGGCCAAAGGCGCGCTCCTCGTGGTAACGGGTGGTCATCAGGATGGAGTAGTCCACGGTAGCACCCAGCTGGATGGTGCCAATGACGATGCTTGCAATGAAGGGCAGCTGCGTACCGGTGAAGTACGGGATGCCCATGTTGATGGCGATGGCGGCTTCAATGCTGGCCACCAGCAGCGCCGGGATGGAAATGCTCTTGAAGGAAACGGCGATGATGGCCAGAACGGCCATAATGGACCAGACGTTGACGTTCTTGAAGTCCACATCTGCCACTTCGATCAGGTCCTTGGTCATGGCACCCTCGCCGGTGATGACGCCCTCGGGGTCAAAGGTCTTGATGAGGTCGATCATCTCGGTGAGCTGGTTGTTGATGGCATCCGTGCCGGTCTTATAGGAGCTGTTGGCCAAAATCAGCTTGTAGCCGCCGGACTGCAGGATCTCCATGATGCTGTCGGGAAGCAGCTCGGTCTGGAAGCCCGGGCCGGTGATGGAATCCAGACTTACCACCTGCGTAATGCCATCCACGTCCTTGAGTTCATCACACAGGTCGCTCACCTCGGTGGCAGTCAGGTCGTCATGCACCAGAATGAAGTGGCTGGTGGTCATGCCGAAGTCCTCGCCCAGCTTGTTGGTGCCCACGATACCGGTCAGGTCCTGCGGCAGGGAGTCGAACAGAGTGTAGTAGACCTCGGTCTTGTTCTGTGCGATGGCAAAGGGGATGAGGATGAGGATAAAGATAACCACGATGGGCACCGAGTGATTGGAAACAAAATAGCTGAGCTTTTTCAGCTTGGGGATCACGGTGCGGTGCTTGTACTTTTCCACCCATTTATCAAAGGTAAGGATCAGGGAGGGCAGGATGACCACGGTGCAGATAACGCCGAGGGCAACGCCCTTTGCCATGACAAGGCCGATATCGCGGCCCAGCGTCAGACGCATGGCACACAGTGCCAGGAAGCCTGCAATGGTGGTCAGGCTGGAAGCGGAGATGGAGGTCATGGTCTTGCAGATGGCGCTGGTCATGGCCTCCTCGTTGGAAGAGCGCAGCTCCTTTTCTTCCTGATAGCGGTGCAGCAGGAAGATGGAGAAGTCCATCGTGACGCCCAGCTGCAGCACGGTGGCCAGTGCTTCGGTGATGTAGCTGATCTGGCCCAGAAAGATGTTGGTGCCGAAGTTGTACACAATGGGGAACAAAAGACCCAGCATGAACAGCAGCGGGGTGATGGTGCTTTCCAGCGAAAGGAACAGCACCAGCAGGCTGGCACCCACGGCGATCAGGATGTACATGGGCATTTCCTGATTGACCAGTGCCTTGGTGTCCTGCAGGATAACACTCATACCGCCGAAGAAGCAGTCCTTGCGCAGCAGCTTTTCGATCTGAGCGACGGCTTCCATGGTCTCGTCGCTGGCGCTGGGGGCGTCAAAGCGGACGATCAGCATGGTGGAATCGTTTTTGCCGAACATGAACTGCTGTACATCGGCGGGCAGCATCTCGGTGGGGATGCTGGGGTCGATCACATCGCTGAGCCAGAAGGTCTGGGTCACGCCGGGAACAGCCTCGATGTCCTTCTTCATGGCGATCAGTTCGTTTGTGGGTAAGCCTTCTACCGTGATCATACCGGTGGAGGCCAAATGGAAATCGTCCTCAAGGGCTACCTCGCCGATCATGGAGTCCAGATCCTGCGGCAGGTAGGTGAGGATGTCATAGTTGATGCGGGTAGCAATTGCGCCGATTGCGGAAGGGATCAACAGCAGGAATGCTACTGTCAGGATCAGCTTGCGCAGCCGCACAATGCCCTGTGCGATCTTTTTCATGAGAACCCTCCATAGAAAATGGTTAAAAATCTTAGTAAAATGACTGGTGGTCATTTCCAAGCAAACACTATTATAACCATGACAAACCGGGTGTCAAGCGCAAAAATGACCAAAAGTCAGTTTTCTTATCAACGGCCTGAAATTGTCTAGCTTTTTGGGCTTGCACTATCGGAAAAGGACTGCTAAAATGATTGAGATAACACAAATGAGCGAATGAAAACGAGCGGAAAAGAGGAATCGTCAGGGACTATGGGTACCGTGGAGGGCAAAAAGCAGGAGAAGCGCCGGGCGCTGCTGGAAGCAGCCTATGATCTGTTTCTGGAGCGAGGTGCCGCAAAAACCAGCGTAGAGGACATCACCAGCCGGGCCAAGGTGGCCAAGGGCACCTTTTATCTGTATTTTCAGGATAAGGGTGCGGTGATGCAGGCGCTGCTGGGCCGGGTGAGCTACCAGCTGCTGAGCGACGCGTGCGAAGCGGTGGAAAAGCAGACAGAGCTCGAAAACTTCCCGGACAAGATGGTGGCGGTGATCGACCACATCATCGAAGCACTGCGGAAGGATACGCTGGTGCTCAAGTTTCTGGAGCACAACTTCATATGGCCGGGGCTGGATCAGATCGAGGCCAGCCGCGAAGCCGAGCCGCTGATGCGCAAGCTGCTGAATGTGGTGCTGACCAGCCCGGAAATGGCCGGCCGCACCGAGCGGGAGATCTACCAGCGCATCACGGCACTGGGCAGCATGTGCATGTCGGTGTGCTATTCCAGCGTGCTGGAGGGCAAGCCTGATGACATCGAGGCCATGAAGCCGGTGCTGTATGATATCGTCCGCAGGTCGCTGAAGGCGGAAAAATAAAAAATCACAGAAAAGTATTGCTTTTTTGCACAGGCTGTGGTAAACTATTCAAGTCGATATGACTTATGGACGGTTAGCTCAGCTGGTAGAGCATCTGCTTGACGTGCAGGAGGTCACAGGTTCGAGTCCTGTACCGTCCACCACGAGTCCCCAGACCTTTTGGTCTGGGGACTTTTTTCGTGGTGGGCGGTACAGGACTCGAACTATTTCTCCCCGGATACAGGCAGAAAACGAACAAAGGCAGGGTATCACCATGAGGGTGGTATCCTGCCTTTTGTTTTGCGGGATCAAGTTCGCCTTGTTCGAACTTGGTCGCCCCCCTATATGGCTCACTGGGGGCAATCGCTGCATACGTGCGTACCGGGGAGAGCCTGTACACCTCTGGCAAGGTGTAACACACTAGACTTTGTGCCAAAGTCTGTGTGCTAAGGGGTCAAGCCCCTTAGAATCCCTGCGGAGCGTGTACGCACGTACGCAGGAAAATGGCAAAATTTCACTATATCGGGGGTGTTCTTTCATTGGAGAGTATGATATACTCGGCTTAGTTCAACAAATCGGAATTTGAGGAGATAGACTAGTGAGAACATACGAGAATAAAGATGAACTTAAGAACGAGATAAATAAAAGTTTTGCAAAGTACATTTCAGAATTTGATATTATTCCGGAATCATTAAAAGATAAGAGAGTTGAGGAAGTTGACAGAACTCCAGCAGAAAATCTTGCTTACCAGGTTGGCTGGACAACTCTTGTTCTTAAACGGGAATCAGACGAAAGAAATGGTCTTCATGTCAAGACTCCTTCGGATGATTTCAAGTGGAATCAGCTTGGCGAATTATATCAATGGTTTACAGATACATATGCTTATCTGTCGTTGCAGGAGTTGAAAGATATGCTGAGAGAGAATATTAATTCGATTTATGAAATGATTGACTCATTAAGCGACGAAGAGTTATTCGAGCCACATATGAGAAAGTGGGCCGATGAATCAACCAAAACAGCAGTCTGGGAAGTATACAAGTTTATACATGTTAACACGGTTGCTCCGTTCGGAACATTTAGAACTAAGATTAGAAAATGGAAAAAGATAGCACTATAACTTCCAGTTTGCCGTACTCGTTTCCAGCAGGGTTTGGGGCTCCGCACGCCCCAACAAGAAGCAGTCCCGAAGTGGCGAGAATTTTCAAGAATTGAAAATTTGTGGCCACGGGACGATTCTTGCTCTCACGTTTTCCCCTAACTTTTGCGATTTCCATTTTTCAATCTGCTCGCAGATTGTTGACAAGCTGCGCTTGACCCGATACTATAAAGGCAAGTCGAATACACGCCAAGGAGGTGCAACCATGACCGCCGTAATCTACGCCCGCTATTCATCCGACAGCCAGCGAGAAGCGTCCATTGAAGGGCAGCTGCGCGACTGCAAGGACTACGCCGAGAAGAACGGCATCACTGTGGTCGGCACTTACATTGACCGTGCCTATTCTGCCAAGACGGATGACCGCCCGGAGTTCCAGCACATGATAAAGGACAGCGCGAAGAAAATCTTCGATGTGGTTCTGGTCTGGAAGCTGGACCGCTTTGCCCGGAACCGATTCGATGCCGTGAACTACAAGTACCAGCTGGAAAAGAACGGTGTCCATCTGGTGTCTGCTATGGAACCCATCTCGCAGGGGCCTGAAGGCATTATGGTGGAGAGTATGCTGATCGGCATGGCGGAATACTATTCCGCCGAGCTCGCCCTGAAAGTGGCGCGCGGTGAGCGCGAAAACGCCCTCCAGTGCAAGTACAACGGCGGTGTAGTGCCGCTGGGCTTCACCATTGGCAAGGAGGACAGGCTATACCATATCGACCCGGAGACGGCTCCTATTGTGCAGGAGATCTTCACCCGGTACGCCGACGGCGAACCGGCTGAGAAGATTGCAGCATCCCTGAATGAGCGCGGCCTGCGTACCCGCACCGGGAAGCCGTTCGTAAAGAACAGCTTCTTCCAGATCTTCCGCAACCGCCGCTACATCGGCGAATACCGCTACAAGGACATTGTGACGCCGGGCGGCATTCCGGCTATTGTTGACCAGGATTTGTTCGACCGGGTGCAGCAGCGTTTCGAGCAGAACAGGATCGCCCACGGTCGGCCTGCAAAAGAGGATGTGAGCTATCTGCTGACCACTAAGCTGTTCTGTGGCAAGTGCGGCACCCTGATGGGCGGCGAAAGCGGCACCAGCCACATGGGGAACACCTACTATTATTACAAGTGCGGCAACGCCAAACGCCACGGCAAGGCGCACTGCGACCTGAAAGCCATCCGCAAGGAGCCGCTGGAACGGTTCGTGGTGGATACCGCCATTAAGGTGATTTTCAGCGATGAAATCATCGAACGGCTGATAGATTTGGTCATGGATGCCCAGCAGAAGGAGAACACCCGGCTGCCTGTCCTGAAAGAGCAGCTCCGGGACACGGAGAAGCGGCTGGCAAACCTTCTGGAAGCCATTGAACAGGGCATCCTGACCCCGA
>ERZ507072.11-NODE-11-length-151929-cov-7.234313_pt1 | contig 151929 bp, 132 predicted proteins | sample MGYA00512864_ERZ507072 | MGnify/ENA metagenome assembly ERZ507072 | reverse complement strand
GGCTCCACAGTCGGATCAGTGGGATCTGTCGGCTCCACAGTCGGATCAGTGGGATCTGTTGGCTCCACAGTCGGATCAGTGGGATCTGTCGGCTCTACAGTCGGATCAGTGGGATCTGTCGGCCGGTCAGGATCCCACCACTCGGGCGAACAGTTCTCCTTGAGCCAATTCCAATAGTAGGTGGCTAGTTTCTTCTGCATTGTTCCAAGCAGAGGACCATCCTGCCCTCTATGGATGGAGGCGTCACACCAGTTGACAAACATCTTGATGCAATCCACCGTCTGGGTGATCGGGCCGGGATTATCCGCATAGACCCAGTAAATCTGATCGAGCATCACCTTAACTTCTTCATCCGTCATCTGACTGATATCGCCAATGATAATGCCGTTTTCAAACGCATTCACAATCACTTCGGCGAGATGATCGCTCTTCGTGCCCGTTACAATACGCCCAACGGTATCGGCCACAAAATTGGCAAACACCTGCGTACTGCCGAAATACTTCTCCACCAGCCCTTTGAGATCCTGTGCATTCGGTACGGATAGCGCAACCGGCTGATCCCCTACCGGTTCCGAGGATTCGGTATCGGCAGCAAAAGCAGCAACGCCAATGACAGACAATACCATGCATAGAGCCAAAATAAGGCTCAACAGCTTTTTACCCGATTTCATCTGTTTTTCATCCTCTCTCTTTGTAAATAAACCCAAAAATTTCTATGGATTTATTTTATCCTAGCACCATCATATTTTTCTGTCAACAGAATAATAATTCTGTTCCTATGGAAGCTATTGATGAAAAATCATACAGTCCGGCAGAGCAGCCTGCAAGCGGTCTATCTCCTCCTGCGTGAATCCAGCGCTCAGGGTGAGGGAAACCAAGCTCTTCATCTGCATGAGCGTTTTCAAATTTTCCTCCCCTTTGATCTCATTGCCTGCCAGAGAGAGGTGCGTTACGTTTTGCAGCCCGGCCAGTGGCGTAATATCCGTAATCTGATTATAGGACAGCCGCAGGCTGGCAAGGCCCGTCAGCCCGGCCAGCGGCGTAAGGTCGCTGATCTTGCTGTGGGAGAGCTCCGCAACCGTCAGCTTCTTCATGCTGGATAAAGCCCCGATCTCTTCAATCGGATTATTGGAGAGATTGATGCTTTCTATCGCCGCGAGCTTTTCCAGGGGTTTCAAATCCGATATCTGATTGCCCGCGAGATTTAAAATTTTGAGCTGCGGGAGGGTTTCCAGCACAGAGATATCTTCTATTTTATTTTGGGACACATCCAAATTTACAATCCGCTCCATCCCCTTCAGGGCGGAAAGATCGGTCAGGCTGTTATTGCACAGGCTCACCTTCGTCGCTTTCTGAAACCCACGGATCGGGGATAAATCCTGAATTTCGCTCAGACACAGCGCCAGATTCTCCGAATCGCGCGGCAGTGTTTTATTGCCAATTTGAATATCGCTCTGCCCGCCGCATCCGGCAATACCAAGCAGTAATAGCGCCGCCAGCAAAAAAGCACCGCCTCGTTTGATCAATTTTAGGTTCATTTGCCTTTCCTCCATCCACATAACATCTAGGCCGGCGTGCGCCGCCTGTTATCTATCTTATCAGATTCCCGTGAAAATACAATCACTTCGCCCTTCCGGATCGTGAAAAAGGCCGTTCAGTCTCTAAAAATTGACGTTGCGTACCAGAAATGATATACTATCTCCATCACTGCTCTTACCGGCGGCAACTGCAGTCCGCCGGTAAATTTTTAGGAGGATGAGCTATGAGTCATGATTCCGGCAATGCACGCCGCATACCGCTTGACGGCGTTTTTAACTGCCGCGATTTAGGGGGTTACCCATGTGCAGGCGGTAAAACAACACAGTTTGGCCGCTTTATCCGCTGTGGGATTCCGTTTGGCCCAATGGGGCCGGATCGCGCGCGGTTGGCCGAAATTCCGGTGAAAACAGTGATCGACCTGCGCGGGAACGGAGAGTCAAAGGTTGCACCCTCCGCTTATGCGAAAGAGCCTGATATTGTTTATCACCATTATACCCTGCTGGAAATCAACCCTGCCTATGTCGAAAAGGTTGAGAGCCAGCCCTTATGGGAAAGCTATGTGTGCAGCCTGACGGAGCATAAGGAGAATATGGCGCAGGTATTCCATGCGATCGCCGCCGCGCCGGAAGGCGCCATCCTGTTCCACTGCGCACTCGGGAAAGACCGCACTGGGATCGTTGCGGCAATGCTCCTCTCCCTAGCGGGGGTAGACCACTTGGATATCATTGCGGATTACCAAATCTCCAACACCTATCTCCAGCCCATGTTCCGGACGATGGTCGAGGATGGCAACGATATTTTTGATGAGGAAAAGAATCCGCATCTTAAATCGGATCCGGACACCATGGAAAAATTCTGCACCTATTTGGACGAGACGTACGGCGGCACACGTGCTTATCTGGAATCCATCGGTGTCACCGGCGAGGAGATTGACGCAATTGTAAGAAAGCTTACGGACTAACCGTTACACACTTGCACAGCCCGCATTCCCGGCAAACAACTCATTTGCCGGGAATGCAGAACCGGCTGAACGGATTTTGCCTGCCATTCGGAAGAATTTTTTAAATGATTTTGCAAAAAAGGCTTGCAAAAGCAAAAGGTTCTGATTATAATATAAAAGCTGTCATTTACTGATGGTAAACAGTGAAAAATATTTGCTACTGTGGCTCAGTTGGTAGAGCAGCTGATTCGTAATCAGCAGGTCGGCGGTTCGAGTCCGCCCAGTAGCTCCAAAGAAAACCGCGTAGCTGCGTGCTTCGCGGTTCTTTTTATATTGGGCGGGTGTGCGGTAATTTGATTTTTGGGGTTTATTTGGGGTTTACGGCCTTCAAAACCGCTGTTTTGAGGTGTCAAATAGAATACGAGCGGGCTTCCCGATGACGGGCGGCCCGCTCGTCCGCCGAAGCGATCACATGCGCATAGATGTTCGCCGTGGTGCTCACCTGCGCGTGACCCAAGCGGCGGGATACTACGACGAGCGGCGTTCCGCCTGCGATCATCAGGCTGGCATAGGTATGGCGCAGGCTATGAATGGATACCTTCGGCAACCCTGAACGCCTAACGAATCCAGCGAACCATTTTGTTAAAGCGTCCGGGTGAACCGGCGCGCCGTCGTCTCCGGTGAATACCCGCCCGTCTTTGTCTTTCCAGAAATCCCCGCAGGCGGCCCGCTGCGCGTCCTGCCAATCTTTATATTCCTGAAGCATCAGGAAAGCCGAGCGGGACAGCTTCAACGGGCGAACAGAGGTTTTATTCTTCGGAGTGTCCGTATAGATTCCCTTTCCCGAAACATAAGAAGACGTTTGCTCAATTGTGATCGTTTGATTCTGAAAATCCACGTCGCACCACCGAAGGCCGAGCAGCTCGCCGCGGCGCAGGCCGGAAAGCAAGTCAAAGGTTATCATTGCCCGGTATTTGATCGGCTCATTGTGGAGTAGTTCTAAAAGCCGCCGTGCGTCGGCTTCTTCCAAATGCGGGGCCTCTCTCGGCTCTTGCTTTGGAAGCTCGGCATTCATGGCGGGATTGAAAGGAATGTAGCCCCACTTCACAGCCTTAGATAAAATAGAAGAGATCACGCGGTGATAAGCCCGCACACTGTTTGCGGAGAGCCGCCCGCCAGTGTGGAGATTCATCCCCTCTTCCTCCAAGTTTGCATAAAAGCTATTTAAATGCCCCGTTTTCAAATCCTTCAGCCTGATATGCCCGATTGCCTGATTGGCGCGGATAAGAAGTTTACGATATCCATTTACCGTTTTAATTTTCAACTGCTTTTCCGCGTAGCCTGTCAGCCACTGATCCGCAAAATCCCGAAATCTGATATTTGAATCCTGCGCGGCGCCGACGCTTACCCGCTCGTCAAAAAGCACCTTCTGGCGCTCCAGCTCCTTTGCAATCTGCTTCGCCGTCATGCCCGGAGCCGGCTTCCATGTCATGGAGGGGCGTATTTGCTCCCCGTTTACGTCATAACCGGCCGATGCTCGTATGCGGTAGGTATTTCCGCGCTTTTCAACGGTCGCCATTTAGAACACCTTCTTCATTCGCCATCCTCTTTAGTATCTTTTGAATACTCGCTTAGCATAGCCAGTTCTCTGATTCGCTTTACAGCCTCTTTTTGCCCTTCGATATTCAGTTCCAAGTAATACTGAGTTAAGGGCCTCAAGCTCATAGCCATATTCTGTAGCGCATCTTTTAAATTTTCTAGTTCTTTAGGAAATCTTTTGAGATACGCTTCTAGCTCTTCCGGCGACATGTCTTCGGGATTCTTGATTCCTGACGTATCAATTCTTATAGAAGCAAGCTTTGATTCCCTTTTCCCTAACAAATATTCGACATCGACGTTAAAAAAAGCAGCAATTGAATTTAGAGTTTCAAAATTCGGCTCTCTAACGCCCCGTTCATACATGCTGATTGCACTGGTGGACAATCCAAGAAGTTTTGCTAAATCGGTCTGGGTCATATTTTTTTCACTTCGTAAGGTCTTTAATCTTTCTGCGAAAGTTGCCATATTACCACCACCTTCAGCTTCATTATAACACGGTTCGTGATAAAATCAAGCATAATTTTACAAAATGTGTTGACAAGTGGCGTTATGTTTAGTACAATTAAATTGCACGATACGTGTAATAATTGGAGGTGAGTAAAATATGCTAAATCGCACTGAGATTTCTAAAAAGCTTATTTCGTTGCGCGGAAAACGATCCCGCCAAGAAGTTGCACGTGCTTGTGGAATAAGCACGTCAGCCGTTACGATGTATGAAACAGGTCATCGTATCCCACGCGATGAAATAAAGGTCGTACTTGCAAATTACTTCGACACGTCCGTTGAATCTATTTTTTTTAATCAATAATTGCACGATCTGTGAAACGAGGTGAAGAAATGAACATCCCACGAATGCGGACACTTCCGGAGTGTGTGGCAATGCTGCGGGAGCTTGACCCGGAAACCGCCGTTACGCTGACCGCCCTGCGCCGCAAGGCGAAGCGCGGGGAACTGCCGGTCACGATGGTGGGCAGCAAGCGGCTGGTGAACTTTGATCTGCTCCTGGAGCTGCTGGAGAATCCAGAACGGGCCAGGGTAGAAGAAAAGGCCGGCACAGTGCGTCGGGTAGGATAGGCGGGTAACAACATAGGCAAGAAGGTGAAAATTTGAATCCTGAAGTAAGCAATCCCACAGTGCCGCCAATTGAGAACATCCCGGACGCACTGAAGGCGCTGCCGCAATGGGTGGTCAGAAAAGGAAAAATCCCGATTGATCCTCGTACCGGCGAAGGCGCAAAAGCCGGCGTTCCCTCTACCTGGTCAGACTTTCAAACCGCCCTTCAGGCGCTGCGCTCCAATCCGGGCCGCTATTCCGGGCTGGGGTTTGAGCTAAATAATAATGGGATCGTGGGAATAGACCTCGATCATGTCATTGATCCTGAGAGCGGGGAGGTTTCCCCAGCGGCGTTGAAGATCGTTGAAGCAATGAACAGCTATACAGAGATCAGCCCCAGCGGAACCGGGCTACATATCTTCGTATACGGCAACCTCCCCGGCGACCGCTGCAAGCATACCGCGAGCGGAACAGAAATGTATCAAGCGAAACGATATTTGACCGTCACCGGCCGCTCCTTCGGCCCTCTCCGGTCGATTAGGAAGCGCGGCCGGGAAGTAGGCGAGCTGTACCGTGAACTCTTTCAAAATAAGCCTCCAGAGGCTCCGCAGCGTGAAGCAAAGGCCGTTCCCCTGCTTGTTGGCGACTACCTGAAGCGCGGGTTGGAGAAAGATAAACGGTTCCTTTCCCTTTGGAACGGCGAGCGCCCGCACGGAGATGAAAGCGCGGACGACCAAGCGCTTTTAAATAAGCTCGCCTATTGGTGCAACTGCAATGCGGAACAGATGATTGAGGCATTTCTCTCTTCTCCATATGCCCAGCAGAAGGATGAAAGGCATTGGAAGAAGTCGGCGGAGCGCAAGGATTATTTGCAGCGAACGGCAGCAAAGGCCATGCAGGATTGCCGGAGAACCGCAGCGCAGGATGATGAAGCATATCAGGAGCGTCGCCGCCGCAAAGCGGTTGAGGATTTCGCCCCGGTCGCAGGAGGCCCCGCCGCAGTCATCCAATCCCCGGAGCAGTTGAAGAAATACTCCACAGACGATTTAGGGGCCGCGCGCCTGTTTGCCGACGTATACCGCGAGCGGGCACTCTATGTTCGGGGACATAAAGCGTATTCCGTATATGACGGGCGAGTGTGGAAACCTGGAACAAAAGATGATCTTCCCGCTCGCCGCCTTGCAAAGAAGCTCGCGGAATTCGTGTGCGACATGATCCCGCCACCACCAAAATCTGAGGACGGAAGCGCCGTTGTGGATGAATGGGCCGCTTATCGAAAGCACTATTTCAAATACAGAAGCTTGAAGTACCGGGAAACGCAGTTGAAGGATGCGCATGACCTTATCTATACTTCGGCTTCGCAATTTGACCGGCAGCCATATTTATTCAACTGCCAGAACGGAACGTTGGATCTTCGCACGGTTACGCTTTGCCCTCATCAGGCGGGGGATCTCCTTTCAAAAATTGCAAACGTCAGATTCGAACCGGGTGTTCGATGCGAGCGTTGGGAACAGTTTATTGACGAAGTAACTGAAGGCAACAAAGATCGCGCCCGAATGTTGCAAAAAGCCCTTGGATACGCTTTGCAGGGCGAAGCAAATGAGGAATGTTATTTTACCGTCATTGGAGAAAAGACGCGCAACGGAAAGGGAACTACGTTTGACACCGTGCTCAACATATTGGGCGGGTATGGAACACAAATTGACTTCAACACGATTGCGCGCAGCGGAGCGCGGGACGGCAGCCGACCCACGCCGGATATTGCCCGCCTGGTTGGTGTTCGTATGGCCTTGGCCAATGAACCGCCGCAGGGAGTATGCCTCAATGAAGCGCTTCTAAAGCAGCTCACGGGCAATGATGACATTGTAGGGCGGCCAATGTATGGCGATATTATTCAATTCAAACCAGTGTTCAAGCTCTTTGTTACGGCAAATTCCAAGCCGGCGGTAGCGGACGACAGCCTGTTTGCCAGTGGACGCGTGAAGCTATTGCCGTTCACTTGCTTTTTCAGAGAAGAAGAGCGGGATACCAAATTAAAAGCTCTGTTCCGTACAGAGGAAGCAAAGAGCGGAATTCTGAATTGGCTGCTGGAGGGGTACCGCATGTATTTGGCGGAAGGGCTGCGCGATACGGATGAAATGAAGCAGCTCACAGAAGAGTACAGAAAAGATAACGATTATATTCAGCAGTATTTAGAAGAAAATGTCAATTTACAGGCGAAAGGAACGATCACTCTGAAGCATTTGCGCATGGATTACGCCCGATGGTGTGATGACATGGGGGCAAAGCCCCTCGGCGTAAAGCTGTTCAAGGAAGAACTGAAGAAGCACGGGGTTACCGTTCGAGGTATCATAAACCACTCTTTAGGCATTGACGGAGCGTTTCGATACTCCACAGGACTACCGAATGGAGAAAATGAGGGGGTTTTTTAGCTGTGAGGGGGAAATTGAGGCCTTGTTTTACAACTTCTATATATGTATATATTTCTTTTAACACAGTATCGCCCGCGATATAGAAAGTAGTAAAATTGACCTCTAAAAACCCCCTTTCCCCCTAAAAACCCCCTCAACCCCAAAAAGGAGGAATTTTCATGTTAAAAAAGGATTATGGCCCTGGGAACGCGCCGGAGCATTACGCCACCCTGACCGAAGAGGAACGCGCAGCGTTGGCTGTGTGGATTCGTGAAAGACTGGAGCCTACTCCCCGGAAGCCTCGCCCGGCAAACCGTTTGAACAGCTACGGGCTGAAGCATTACATGGAACGGGAAACCGGCGTGTATGTCACGAACGGGCAGTTCAAGGGCGGAATGCAGGCCGCAGGCTATGAGGCCTTCGACACGGATGATATCAATTGGACGTATGAAGTCAGAATAAAGAAGCCGGAAGGGAGGAAGCAGGCCGATGAAAGGCGATGCCACCGTATTTGAAAAATCCTGCCCGCTCTTAGGCGAGCCGGGCCATCCCTGCGCCTGCAAGAAGGAGCTGTGCGCATGGTGGGAGAGCCAACGCGGGCAATGCTGCGTTGTGACGCTTGCACAGGGCGCGAATGACGCGGCGGACACCGTGAGTTCTTTTTATCTGGACAGGCCCGTGACCTGAGAAGTAGGAAACGCACATGTTCAATTTCATTGCGGATTACCGCGATCCGGCGGGCCGGGAATACCACCAGGCGTTTCAGGTGTCCGCGGACGACAAGAGGGCCGCTTCCTGGCGGATTTTATGGGAGCTTCGGATGCAGGGATACATAATATCCGCTCTGCTCATCATTTCTGGAAGCTACACTCTGGATCAGCTCACGCGCATGGCGGACGATGGCCCGGCAAACGATCAATATGAAATTGCCTGTCTGGAGCCTGCATTTCTGGAGGCGTTGAAGAAGGACGGGCCAAAGCCTGCATGCCGAGATTTCCGAGGCCCTAAAAAAGAGATTGAACAGAGGGCGAACAGAGAAAAACGCGCCTCAAAAGCACGGTGAAAGGGCGCCCCCGCGGCTCCGCCGGATGCACTGCGGAACAAAAGACGAACAAAGGGATTTCTTCCTTCGTTCCCCCGCCAAGATCGGAGAAATCGGAGGCCATAAAAAAGACCGGCCTTTAGAACCCGAGATGAGCGCAAAAACCTGATAAAACTTGACATTCGCGCGCGTATAAGGACTAATGAAATGTAAACCTTTGTTAACCTTTCTCGCGCGCGTGCGCGAGGACGCCCGCATTGCGAGCTTTGAGAGGCCTTAAAAAAGAGCTTTTCATGGGATATGAAAAAAGCGACGGGTACCCGTCCGTTGAGATCCAAAGGAAATCAGCCGGGGGGGGGGTTGAGTCCATGCGAACCGCGAGCGAACAGTGAGAAAACCACCGTAAGCCCAACAAAAAAACGCCCCGGCAGGCCCACAACCCGCCGGAGCGCCCGCTCGGAAGCGATCATCCATTCTATGATAAATCGGAGAGCGGGAAAAGTCAATGCAGGAACACACCAATGAAGAGCTTGCCGCACTGATCCGGCAGGGCCGGACGGAATGCATGGCTGAGCTTTGGGAACAGGTTCGCCGCCTGATTATGAAGATGATCTTTCAACTGCTCAAAAAGCGCCCTCTGCCGGCGTGGGCCGACACGGAGGATGCGGTGCAATGCGGATTCTTTGCACTGGTAAAAGCTGTGGAAGCGTATCGGCCGGAGGATGGATTCCTCCTGACTTCCTACCTTTCGTATTGCGTGCGCAATGCGCTGAATTCCGAGCTATGGGGCCGGAAAAAGGAAGTCGCGGCCACGTCATACAACCAACCGGCAGGCGGCGAGGAAAGCGAAACGGAGCTGCTGGAGCTGATCGAGGACGACAGCGCCCCGCTCGCGTTTGAGGAAGTCGAGTTGACGGACGTTCAACAGGCCGTTATAGAGGCTATAGCGGTCCTTCCAGACGATATGAGGGAAATAATCCGTCTGAAGTATTACGACTGTCTGACGGGCGTTCAGGCGGCTAAAAGGATGGGCCTGAAGGATTCACAGGCCCGCGCCCTGGAAGCCAAGGCCGTACGCGAGCTGCGCAAGGACAAGAAGCTCCAGGCCTTGGCAGAGGAATTCAGAATCCACTATGATGCGCCGCGCAGCCTGTTCTACCTTTCCCCGGAACGTTACGCCATCAGGGATGACGAGCGATTCCGGGCGGCTGATGGGAGGCCTATCAGCTATGGATACCGGATTGCCGCCCTGGAAGCCGCCGCAAGGGCTTATGAGGAAGAGCGGGAACGATGCCTATCAGGGCTTGCAGAGCCTTAGGGGGCTATTTGTGGACACGGTACGCGCGCGGAGACGTTGCACACAAGTTCGGAATGAAATTCGTTGCGTAGTTATCCGGTTCAAATTCGTAGTACCTACGGAGGGAACATAGAATGTTTGTCGTTGTTCAGGAGATCATGCTCAAAAAGCCGAACCCGCCGGGATACTGGAAGAAATATGAGGTGACATCCTCCACATTCTCTTCCCTAAGCGGCGACACTCAGACATATTACAGTTATTATCCAGATTATACCGCCGGGCAGTTTGAGCGCCCGCACCAAGAGGCCTACAAGATCAGCATTCACCAGAGCTACCGGGAGGGCGGCAAGGTGAAGAAGCGGCAATGCGCCATTGGCACGATCCGCTATTATGATGCCGTCCCCAGCATCGGGATCGGCCTGTATGATTGCGTTGATTCCGGCATATCCCGCGCGGTCAAGATGTTCGGCGTTGATTATGACACCCTTTACAAGATGGTGGAGGACAAAATGAACCCCATCATGGAACGCATCCGCCGGGAATACCGCAAAACGGAGGAATACAAAGCTCGGCGCGCCTACGAAAAGCTCCAAAAGGCGTATGAGAAAGCAAAGAAGGCGTTCGCAAAACGCTATTCTGTGAGCGAGCGGGAATATGACGCTTGCTTTGATATTTTTGGAACGCTAAGAAACAGCGATTACCTTGCGCAGATCAGGCGTGAAGCGGAAGCGCAGCGTAGTTATTCGAATTCATATAGCAGTAACTACAGTTCTACCGATCACTTTGACTGGAGCCAACTATTCGGCAGCACAGCCACCAGCTACAGCGAGGAGGAACGCAAGCTTTTGAAGAAATTCTTTCGGGCGCTGTCGATGAAGTACCACCCCGACCTAAACCCGGATACCGACACCACAAAGGAAATGCAGCTTCTCAATAAGCTCAAAGAGGAATGGGGCGTATAGCGTAGGTATCGAGGCGGAAAATGCGGTAACTACAGCGTTGTGCCCCCAACCGGCAATAAAAACGAGCGGGCCGTAGGTATTTTATAAAGCAAACGAATAAAGAACGGCGGGGGATTCACAATAATAGCGAAAAAGCAATTGCATTTCTATAGCGAATATGCTATAATATGATCAAAGGAGATGAACGGATGCCTACAATATGTATGTTCAGAGGGATAAAGATTTGTATCTATTGGCGTGACCATATGCCGCCACACTTTCACGCTTTCTACGGCGGTGCTGAAGTCCTCGTTTCCATTGAAGAATTAGAAGTATTGGAGGGGACAATACCATCGAAACAATTAAAAATGCTCTTGGGTTGGGCGGCTTTCCATCAGGAGGAATTGCGGGAAAATTGGGAGCTCGCAAAAGAAAAACAAGAATTGTTTGCAATCGAGCCGCTGAAATAAGCGGCTTCTTGGGGTGATACTATGACTAAAACAGTTGAATATTACCGCGCTATGGGGCTTGACGAAAAGACAGCAGAATACTTCGCAAGCGGTAGAAAAAAGATTATCGGAGTTGTTCCGAATGATGATTTTACTTTGTCTATCAGCTTTGACAACGGAGAAAAGCGGCTTTATGATGTCCGGCCGCTTCTAAAAAAAGGTACTGTATTTGAGCATTTTACAAATATAGAAGCGTTTCGCCGTGTCTATGTTGATGAACAGCATTGTATAGCGTGGGATATTGACCCATCTATAGACAGCAACAAAGTATGGAACAATAAAGTTGATTTATGCCCGGATAGTTGTTATATAGACAGCGTGCCTATTGGGGGTGCATTCAATGCCTGAACAGTGCGCCCGGCTCATCGATGAACTGATTGAGCTGCGAAAGGCCAAAGGCTGGACACAGCAGGAGCTGGCGAGGGCCTGTGGCCTGACGCAATCCGTCATCGGGCGGATTGAGAGCAAGAAGAGCGTTCCCACACTGGTGACGCTGCAAAAGATCGTTGCGGCGCTGGATGCGATACTGTCCGTCAATCAGGCTGGATAAAAAAACAGCGAGCGGGCCGCTTTCAGAACGCCCGCTCGTATAAAAATTTGATTGCTTATTTACGCGCCGCTGCAGGTTCCGCGTGCTTCCCGTCTCCGTTCAGCCATACGGCCCAAACCCAGCGATAAGCTCTTTCAAGCTGCGCCTCGGTCATGCCGGCACAAAGGTCGGAAATACAGCGGCGGTATTGTTCTGCGTTTGTCATGCGGCGGCCTCTCCCTTCTGCCCGTCATCGTCCTTGATCTTCTTCAGCTCTTCCACGGTTTGATACATGGTGAATACAATGTCGTCCATGATATCGGCAAATACACCCGCTCTCCCATATTCCCAAAGAATCGATGTGGGGCCGTCCTTTTCTTTCATGTGGAACTTGCGAAAATATTCGTCGGTGATCTCCTGCATAATGGTGCGCCCCTTTTTAAGAGCTTCATCCAGGGCGAAAATTTCATCCTCGAGGACGCGGGCGGCTTCGGATTTGGTTATTGTGGTTGACATAATAAAAAATAGCTACTTTTGTGCCACTTTCAACACAGATTTTTTAGAAGTCAGAAGTCGGGGGTTTTGTCCCCCTTGCCAAACTTGGTGATGGTGTCGCGGGCGGCGTTGGTTTCAATGTACCGATATTTCCGGGCATGGCCCAGGGCCACGCTCAACACCCGCTTGGCCCCCGCCGCAGTACTCGGTTTCAGCCCTTTGTCAAGGATGTCCTGAAACATTTTATCCACTGCGGAGGGCGCGAGCTGGTTCAGCGGCACATGGCCGATATAGGGGACAATGTAGTTTTTGATCGTTCGCTTGTACCCGTCATAGGTGGAGGGCCGCAGGTTCACCCGCGCATAGCTCTCCACCCATTCCTCCAGATAGTCCTTGACCGTCTGCTTGCGCTGGGCCTTGACCGTGGCGGCAAAGGTGGGGGCCTGGAGCTTGCTTTTTATGGTGGCCTCGTGCTGTAATGCCTCCTTGCGTGTAAGAAAGCCTTTTTTCGCATAGGTGGATCTTGTACCGTCCGGCATGGTGTACTTGACATTCACATCATACACGGTTCCGGCCCGGCCCGTCAGGTTGCCGCTGGCATCCCGTTTATTTTTGACTTGTCGTGCGCTGACCGCCATAGGCTACGCCTCCGCACAGGCGGCCACCCTATTCCGGGCGTACCAATCCCAAATAGCGGCCTCACAGAGCAAGCGGCGGTTTCCATTTTGGATGTATTCGATCTGGCCGCTGTCCATAAGCTCGCGGAGCTTATGCTCACCCAAACCGCTGATCTTGCTCATTTGTTCCACCGTTTCCAATAACGGGAGCGCCTGATGGACAGGCGGGGAGCTGGCTTTTTTCAAAATAGTGACCTCCTCTCGCAGATGGTGAAAATATGGTGTTAAGCGTTTCCCGCCGTCCCGTGGGGAAACGTCAAAGGGCGGCGAATGGCCGCCGCCCTCTGACCTTCCCCCACCTCTGGCCACGCTGGCCAGAAGTGAGGGCGGTGCTATTCCATTTCGATCTGTAAACACAGGGAGCCGCCCCGCCGGGCTAATTTGAGTTGTCGCAAGACAGAAAGGCCCCGGAGCAGGCGCCCCCCCTGGTTTGGCTTGAATGTGCGCCGTATTTGCCACGCATCCCCGGCGCGGGGAGTATTCCAGACCGCCGATGGCTTCGGCTGTCATAGCCCCGCCGCACCGCTACCCATGATGGGCTGGCGCATACGGCAGGGACTCCCCCCAAGTCCGTGGGAGGGCGTGAGCAAGTTTCATGATCCCCCGCGCTGTCATCGCGCCCGGCTTGCCGGGGCCGGGTCAAAGGCTGCGTAGATCGCTCGGCCAGCTTGTCCATCACCTCCTAAGCTGGCTGTCCTGGCGGTGCACCTTACGTCGCTCATCACGCGGGTTTTGTGCCTGAAATACTGTCTATTCAGTTGTCATGGTTCAGAAGAAAGGGCTTGTACCTCTTTCTAATAGCCATGACATTTTCAGGGGCAAACCGCAGGCGATCACAGACTGTTTTTCAAAATTTCCCGAAGCTGTTTCAGGCCCCGGCAAATGCTGTCCCGGACGGCGCCAGCTCCGCCTTGCTTACGCCGAGTATGTAATGGGCGAACACCCGGCGGCCCTGCTTTTCCGGGAGGGCGGCCAGGGCGGCGTACAGAGCCTCGATCTCTTCTTTCTCCTCATAGAGTTCAGCGGGAGAGGGGGCAAAGTGCAGGGAGCTATGCTCGATGCCGTCCCGCGATTCAGGGAATACTGCGCCTTGTAGCGATACATCTGGCGGCGGGAGTTGGACTCCTGGCGAGTGGCGGCAGTCATAGCCTCCGCAATATCCTCGGAAACTTCCACCAGCAGATCGGAATGATAAAACGGGTACACGTCCCGCAGATTGATCATAGTCATTGAGAGATCCTCCATTTCGATGTTCAACGGTTGATGGGTTGAATGGATCGAAATGGAGAGGGCGGCCCCCGACACCGGGGAGCTTCTGGCCACGATGGCCAGAAGTAAGGCCGGGGAAAAAGAAAAGTGCCCGAACAGCATAAAGCCGCACGAGCGCATGAAAAATAATTACATACTATGTACTGCCATATTACATATTGCTTGCCGAACTGATCCCAGGGAGGGGGTTGGCTTTTTTTTACAAGTTAGGGGGCGGAACATAGATAAAGGACATGGCGGTACCTCCTTGATACCGCCATGTCCTTAAAAAAGGGTGATTTTAATACACCCCCTGTAAATCCATTTTTGAAAAAGGAAAACGGCGGCTTTGATCGTTATTTCAAAGCCGCCGCAAGGCTTTCTGTATTTTGTTGGGCGCATGAAAGGTCTGCCGCCAAACAACGGTTTTTTTTATTTACCGTTGGGCGGCAACCTGCTTTGATTATGTTCAATTCGTTCCGTTGTTATAATGATGTAGCAACTACTCGACAAACTGGGATTTTCAGAGTTAATGCCTGCAAACTACAAGGCATCTTTAGGGCAATTCTTTACACATTCAAAACAGAGAATACACTCCGTTCCATTTTTCCTGTTTCTTGAATTATCTGTTATATCTACATCCATTGGACATACACGTTTACATCTACCACAAGAAATACATTTATTTGTGTCGCACTTTATCCTTAACAATGCAAAGTAGCTCATCGGCTTTAAGAATACGGTGATTGGACATATGTATTTACAAAAAGCCCGATTATCCTTAAATAAAAATGCCAACCCGATACCCACGATATAATATAGAGCATTCCCTACAATGAACGCCCAAAACATAATCCTTTCAATATTGCCTACATTCGCTAAAAAAAGAGCAACCACAAAAATCAATGATACTGTAAATGTAATGTATCTAATCCATCCTATCTTCTTTCGTGGACGAACTGGCTCTTTGTAAGGCAAAAAGTCAAGTATCATCGCTGTCCAACAAGCATAACCACACCAACCCCGCCCAAAAATAAGCGGTCCGAATATCTTTGCTACTGCATAGTGAATTGTCGCAGCTTCAAACACACCAGTAAATAGATAGTACCAAAACCCCTCTATCTGCATATTCTCATTACATATTAGTCCTAAGTAAATCAACATATATAGTCCAACTAAAAGTTGTGTCACTCGCCTTGCGTGTTTATACTTCCTGATAAATAAAAAAATACCCAAAGCAATGGAAATACCGATATAGCTAAAATTGAAAAGATAAAACGGATTATCTAGCGTTATCCAAAGAGTAATTGCTATCGTTTCAAATACCGCCAACATAATAATTGGCAACAAATATTTCTTCATTACTATTTCTCCATTCCATAATTCCCGATTTGTCAGCCAAACAAACTGGAAGTTATCGGCGGTTAAACGGGGCAAAAAATCGGAAGTTCTATCAAATCAACAAAGTTAGAAATACTCGCCATTCAGATAATCTTCATAAGCAGTAAATGCTTCTTCAGCGACATCGTCTAATAAATACATAAAACAGGTTTCAATAATATCTGCCCATGTAAGCAGATGTTTTGTTTGTTCTTCTGTCAGTAAATGATTGCTCCCTAACATACCATAAGGAGATACCCACACTCGCGTTAAATGTATAATTGCTACAATATCTGACACAATTCCTTGCTCAATCGTTGGTGCAATAAACTCGTCTTTTAATGCTCTTAAACATTCCATAACTTCAAAAAAGTTTTCTTCGTTCAATTCACCACGAAAAGGGCGTAAACTGCCTAAAAATCCATTTTCGGATTTTGAATGATAAATGTCACTATTTCTTGTCGAATGAAGTGATAATAATTCTTTGGCTTGATTTTTATCCATGCTTTCCACCTGTTATATTCGTAAAGGTCAAATCATGCGCTTACCTATAAATTAACGCCGCTAACAGATTTCAGCGGCGTGGTTTTCTGCATTCAGCTGGCAGCTCTTTTGCCCATGGCAACAAGGGAGTCAGCTTTGCAGAATCCATATTTCCTTTTTCGTCACAAAGTTTGGGAAGCTCTGTGAGTAAATGTTTAAAATAATAATAAGGTCTCAGGTTGTTGAGCTTTGCAGTTTCCGAAATACTGTAGATGATAGCGCTTGCCTGCGCTCCCTGAATGGAATCATGGAACATCCAGTTCTTTTTGCCAATACAGAAGGTGCGGATAGAACGCTCACTTGCCGAATTGTCAACGGGCACGTTTCCATCTGTCAGAAATACCTTCAGATATTTCTCCTGATTCAGGCTGTATTTCAGCCCTTCGGCTGTTTTTCCTTTGGGCTGTACCGCTGCATTTTCGAGCTGGGATCTTACCCACGCAAAATACTCCTCAACCAATGGTCTGATTGAGGTTTGGCGTTCTTTTGAAACGTTCCCGGGCTGTCAGCTCCTTTAAGGCCCCTTCCAGTTTATATATCTGGGATATCCGGCTTAATGCCTGATAGGCAATCGACCGCCGTACCGCATCCGGATTCGATTTGTCCGCTATCTTTATGGCATCGGCATAATCCCTTCTTGCATGTGCCCAGCAGTTGGCATTGATCAGCCCCTGCAGCTTCTTTTCAATCAGATGATACTGGGAAAGACCATCGGTAACCAGAATACCCTCGTAATCCTGATAGAACTGAAGCGGGAACTCATGGTTCCTGCCTTTCTGGTATTCATAGATGACAATCGGGCACTCCGTATGGAATTCACCGGAGCGGTGCACCCACATATAGCTTTTGCTTCCGGGGGCTCTGTCATCGTTGATCACCTGAGTGGGAGTCTCGTCCGCCTGTGTAACAGGAAGCTTTAACAGTTCCTGCTTCATGCACTCTACAAGCGGCGCGAAGTACCTGCGGGAACTGTTTATGATCCAGTTTGACATGGTCTGCTTTGAAATGTGGACCCCGTTACGGGAGAATTCCTGTTCAATCCGATGTAGCGGGGCAGAATTCACATACTTTACATTCAGGATGGAGGCCAAAAGGGAAGGGGTCGCTATACTGCCGCGGAACAGATCCTTTGGACGGTCACCGCGCAGGAACTCATCCTGATGGTAACCATCCGTTCCCACAAAGACATCTACGGTGTGGACTTCTACCGTCCAGCTTTCCGGTTCATGTCTTAACCGTTTGTAGGTTTCACTTGGCATCTGTTTCCAGTTGCCTTCGCCATAGAAAGCATCCAGTTCCTCTTTCGATACCGTGTGGGTTGGTATGACATCTTCCGGAAAATCCTTCAAATCCTCTTCCCGCTGCCCCCTGGATTTTTTCTTCTTTGTTTTTTTCGGGAGAATCTCTTCCGGATCAGGCTCCTGCACAAGCGGATTGTACAGAGCATCTGCTTCATCAAAAAAAGATAACTGTCCCTCAATGGAGTCCATTGTTTCCGTATGACGGCCAAAGCGCTGCTGGTTTGCAAGACGTACCTGCTCAATAAGCTTCTCGATGTTTTCATTCAATGCATCAAGCTGTCCCTGCATACCGAGAATAATGGTAATCAACTCTCCACGGTTTAAGTTATTCAATTCATCCAGTGTATGCTTGCTGCCCATTGATCCGCTCCTTGTCCTTTACTGTCTCTGATTATACTACAGAATCCGTGAAATGGCGAATTGTAAGCATCCTGCCTTTCGGCAAAACGCCTATGCTTAAAACAACGTTGCCTGCCCATATACAATGAGGAAATATAGGGTTGTCAAGGTTCAAATATTACTTACATCATACTGATACAGGCGGCAGACGTGCTTTCGCACCATTTCAAAAAGTGCTGTCATAAGCAGATGTCATGTGATAAAACAGCAGAAATTTTTCTCTGTTTTGCACAATACTTTTCAGAAAACCTTTGTCGGATGGACGTCCTTGATCTTCAGGTCGAGAGGATTAAGGCCCAGCATCAGGAGGCGGAACTGCTCTTCTGTGATATCTGCCGCTTCCTGTGTTGTCCTTGGCCATGCCAGAGAACCATCCTCAAACCTTTTGTATAAGAGCAGGAATCCGTTCCCCATCCAGAGAAGTCCCTTCATACGATCGGAACGCCTTCCACAGAATAAAAAAAGAGTTCCTTTTTCAAACGGATTCAGGTTGTACCGGGAACCGATGATCTGAGCCAGTCCATCGATTCCTTTGCGTAGGTCAACAAAACCACATGCGAGTATCACGCGCCGGATGCCGCCGGCATCCTCAAGCATGGGACACCTCCTGCAGGAGCCTAGTAAGCAGCCAGTCGGAAACTTCGTTAGACACCGCCACAGTTGCACGGGAAGTTTTCATCACGACTGCTGGCTGGAAAGAAAAAGGAATTTCCGGATTCTGTTGCGGCATCATGGGAATTTCAGAAAAGGTGACTGTTCCTTTTTCCTGCGTGGCTGGAAGAGAAGTATTTCCAGCATTCAACTGGCTGTAGGCTTTTTTACGGACTTTCCTAAGCCAGTAATAATACGATTTTTCCTGAATCCCGTTTTCAGCCAGCCACTGCCTGGCTGTCTGCCCCTCAGGACGGTTTTGACATTGCTCGATGATCATTTTCCATTGATTGAGGCGAACCTCGTGAGTACAAGTATCCAACTTTACATCCTCCTTGAAAAAACTAGTAGTTTTTTGAGTTTTTTCAAGTTTGCCATAGAATCTGAAAAATATCTAGGCGAGAGGTTTGACGCATACTTTTCACATAACAAATGGGTTTATTAGTCTAATGATACCCCCATTTTACCACCAATAGCCTTTATGCTCGGGCCCTTTATCTTTCTGATTTTTCTCATGTTCCCGCTTTCCCAAGAACTCATCCTCTTTTGCGATTGTAGGATCGTACCAATCTGCTTTTGCACGCGCCCAGGACGCCCATTCTGAGAGGTCCTGCTCTGGGTGCGCTTTTTCCATAGCGGAGACATAACTTCGGATTCTGCATGCGGTTTCATAGTCCTCTGCGCAATTGACAAGGGCCAAGGTCCGGTCTACCTCCGCATTATATAGCTTTCGATGCTCCTCACGCTTTCGCTCCTGCTCCCGGCGCTGACGCTCTGCCTCTTCTCGATCCAGACGGGCCTGCTTGACCCGCTCCGCCTCTTCATAAATGGCAAGCATCATATCCCCCAAACGCTCTTCCAAAACGTAGGAGCGGCAATCCCGGAATGTTCTTGCTCCATTGATGGATACGCCCAAACGTCCATTGTAAACAGCATCGTACTTTCGAATTTGTGGTTTGCTGGCCCAGGAGTGTTTTTTCCTTTCCTCTTCGTATTGCAACAGCTTTAGGTTTTCTTCTTTTGTTGGGGTATGCAAAACTTTGTCGGTTGACTCAGAGAACATGAGCGTGACGGAGTCCTGACCTATTGCAAACTTCAGGTCAGCCGTCAATTCCCACCCAAGCGGGGTCATGGCCTTTGCCAGCGCATCAATCAACCGGAACACACGGGACTGCTGCTCTTCTGAAACCCCTTCCGCAAAGAGAGGCGCAGGTTCTTGATTTCTTCCCCGATTCCAGCCTGCGCCAAATTCCCGCTCCTGCTGGCGTTTCCGCTTGCTCCACTCGGCGATCTTTTTCCGATGGGCTACAATTTCAGGCAGCATTCTGTCATTTTCTTGGGGCAGCAAGATCTGCGCAGCTACATTCAATACCACTTGTCGTTCTTCTTCTGGCAAAAACTCCAGGGGAATTTCCGTTTCGTTACTGCGATTTGAATTCCCTGCTCCGGTCTGCACCCCCATCTTTTTTGACTCTCCACCAGGTGGAAGAGGCGGTTTCTTTACTGGCTTTCCAGCACGTAATTTCGCCCAATATCCCGGGGGCGGGGTTGGGATATTCAGCGACTTGCAGACTTTATGAATGGCAACATCGGAGACTTTGTATCGCTTTGCAACTTCTGTCACAGGCATGTTCCAAACTTCCCTATAAAGCGTTTCCCGATTATACACATTATAGGTCTGCCCGAATCTTTGAACTGTCTCCGGTGGCGCTTGATTGGTTATCTCCTCAGCAGCCGATTGAGCAATTGGATCCATAGGAGTGGACGCATTGGGCGACACTGATTCCGTCCTCTCTTGCAGAGAGGCGATTTGGACCACTTGCTCACTCTTAGCTGTATTGGGCTCCTGAAAATTATCTTTTTGCAGCGTAACGATTGCATCTCCATCGCCCGGAAGGGGCGTCTGCTCCACTTGTTTTCCAAAATTGATTTTAGTCCAGTAGCCGGAGGGAGGAATGGGAATCTGAGCTGCCTTAATCTGCGTCAAGCATTTGGCATATGGAATGCCATACTTTCTTGCAACCCCTGCTACCGAAAGTTTCCATATTTCTTCATAGAGTTCCTTGCGTGTTAATTCAACTGTAATGGGAGGCATCGTCTCTTCATCCTCCTTCCTGCCTAAATCAGTTTCCTTTTTCTCTTCAGGCTGAGCCTGTTGCGCTTTTTCCGCATCAGCGTTTGACGCAATAATTGCCAAGAACTGTTTTATCCCTCCAATTCCTCGTTTTCTTTTAACAGAAAAACCAAGTCGTGTTTCATTTCTTCGAACTGTTCGATTATGGTGTTTAAACTCTTTTCAATATTCTGGACTTGAACCTCATTAATCCTTCCGTGATTATAAGCAATTAATCGCTCTGGAATGATGTTATAGCTCCAACTCTCGCTGTATCGGTCTTCTTTTTTAATAGCGAAACCAATTGGAAGCACATTATTTCTCATACCCAAGGTTACCATCATGGGAGATATTCCAAGATAATCTGCGGCAATCTTGGCAGTGATTTTTGGCATGGACCGAATCTCGTCGTCCGTATACTTTCCCATACACTTCACCTCCTCTCTCTGAGAAAGATATACAACGTCTTTTGTTCATTGTTATTATACCATGGAGGAAACCCTGGTGCTGAAAAAATATCTTTTCTGCTGACAACTTAATAGAGCTTTATAAAAATTGCTTATCCAGAAGCCTCCGAATAGTTTTTAGAACTCGCAGTTCCCCATATGACCATGGCTGAACTTGGTCGCAATTTGTGTTCCGGGTTCAGTTTTTTATTTCACCTTGTCGCTCTCATTTTCAGCGGGTATCTTTTTTATCAACGCTTCCCACGCCGTCGCGAACGATAAAAAGTTCCCGACGGTTTTTCTTTTTAGAAAAATCATCGGCTCACTCACGCCTTCGCGGCGTTACCAACCTTTTTCGGGTCTGGCTTTGCACGAGTTGGTCTGTGGGTATCTTTTTTGTCAATGCTTTCCCCCAAACAACCGCGCAGCAAGTGCTGCGCGGTTGTTTTTGTTTTATTGATATTATTTTGTGCAGTCCAAAATATAATACCCTTTCTTTTTATAAAGCGTATCGCAATGGGGGAAAATCTCCGTTAGCTTTTTCACCGTGCTTTCGGCCCCGTGTTTTTTTTGGATCACCACATAAAATTTTCCGCCTGTGTTGAGGTGTGCATAAGCTCCCTCATACATGGCATACATCACCGCCTTCCCCGCATGGATGGGCGGGTTCAGCGCGATGGTATCAAAACACTGGCTGACATTTTGAAAACAATCGGATTGGACGATCTGCGCCTCCACCCCATTGGCCTCGCAATTCTGCCGAGCACAGCGAAGCGCCCGCCCGTTGGAATCCGCCATCGTCACCTCCAGGCCATAAACCCTGCCCATCACAATCCCAATCACACCATAGCCGCACCCCAAATCCAAAAAGCGCCCGGTCCGCTCCGGCATCGTGTGCAGCAAGAGGGAGGAGGCCTCATCCACATGGCCTGGCGAAAACATCCCTGCGTCGCTGGTAAACATAAATTTTTCCGCGCCAAAATAATAAGGAAACGTTTGAATATCCGGCGGCAACGAATCATCCTCTATAAAATAATGGCTCAATTGATTCCCCATATATAAATGAACCCCTTCCATAAATGCAACAAAGCAATGCTCTCTCAGCCGATCGGCAAACAAAAAGCCCGGCTACTGCTATTATAGGCCGGATTCATACGCCAATCAAGCCCAAAGCGGATTCCCGCCGGGCGTTGTATTCCAGCCGCCGTCCGATTATAATATTTTCATCCACCCGGCATCAAATCCAATTTTGCAAAACAAAGAAATCAGAAACATAGGTGAACAAAATGATGAAAGAAATCCTGACCGCCCCTTTTGTGGCTGAGATGCGGGAAACCGCTGCCAACATGTACCGCCTCGGCTGGGATGAACGCAACGGCGGCAACATCAGCTATCTCCTTGAGGAATCAGAGGTTGCGCAATACCTGGATCTTGCGCGAGTAATCCGCACCATCCCCCTGGGCTTTGACGCATCGCCGCTGGCAGGGCGCATGTTGATCGTAACCGGAACGGGGAAGTATTTTAAAAACGTCGAAGCCGACCCGGAGCAAAACCTTGGCATTTTGCGCATTTCGCCGGACGGCATGGCGGCTGAACTTTTGTGGGGCTATCGGGGCGGCGGCTCCTTCACCTCTGAACTGCCCGCACACCTGATGAGCCATATGGCGAGGTTGCGTGTGGAGCCGCAAAACCGCGTGGTAATGCATTCGCACCCCACCCATACGCTCGCCATGAATTATGTGCATGAACTGGACGAGCGCAAGCTGACGCATACCCTTTGGGAGATGTGCACGGAATGCATCGTCGTCTTCCCGGATGGGGTAGGCGTGCTCCCCTGGATGCTCTGCGGCACCAACGAAATCGGCAGGGCCACGGCGGAAAAGATGCAAGAATTCCGCCTGGTGATTTGGGGCATGCACGGCATCTATGCCGCAGGCAATACAATGGATGAAACCTTCGGCCTGATTGAAACGGTGGAAAAAGCGGCGCAGATTTATATGCTCACTGCGCATTTGCCGCGGATCAACACCATTCAGGATGCGGAGCTGACACGGTTGGCGGAAGCCTTCGGCGTAGACTACCGCAGGGATTTTCTAACTCTTTAGAAAGAATAGGCTGGGCAGCAACACCGCGTGATCCGCCCCGCATTCTAACTGGGAGGAAATCGTCTGCGTGTTCAAGTTTTAAACCACCAGGAGACCGCTTAGGCAGGTTTGCACACAAAAAGCGCAAACAGGCGATATGCGCCCAACGAAGGCTGCATACCGCCTGTTTTATGATTCAGGAGCCCAAAAGGAGGAAACTTCTCCATCCGATTTACTCTTCAATCGCTTTGGGGCAAATATATCGTGGCAGCCCTTTACTGTGATTTCCATACTCAATCGCCTCGCTGGGGCAGCGGCAGATGCATGCCATACAATGGGTGCAATTCTCTCCCCATACGGGTTTCTGATGCGCAAGACGAATGTTGTGCAACGGGCAAACCTGGACGCACTTTCCGCAGGAAACACAGGCGCTGGTCGCATAAAACTTTTTCGCGTGAACAAACATGGGGTAAAAGAGCTGATTCACAATGCCGCTGTTTATCTGATCCTGAAGTTTCCTGGCAGGCAGTGAAAACGTCTCATTCTTTTGAATCGCCAGGGCGGCTTGATCGATCACACGCTCTGCCTGACGGATCGTCTCCAGCGCTTCTGCCCGTGCCGGTGTGGAAAACATCGCAATATAATTTTCCGGCATGGGGACCGCGAGGCAGCCCAAATAATGGAGTTTCTTTGCGGCACATAGCGTTTCAAGATATTTTCCCGCATTTCCAATGCTCCCGCCGCAGGTCATGATAAAATAAATATCCCTGTTCCCAACAAGATCTGTATTCTTCAGCCACTCCTCCACGATACGCGGAATTCTCCACGCATAGGTAGGGGTAACGACGACCCATGGGTTCTTTGCATGTAGTTCAGAAAAATCGTGTCTGCGGATTTTCTCAAACAAATTAATCACTTCGTCATGGAGCTCTTTTCCAATTCTCCCTGCAACATATTCGCTGTTTCCGGTTCCGGAAAAATACAAGATCATGGCAATTGCCTCCTGTTATTTTTTATTGCGAATTGTGGAATTACGGCTATCTTTCATTACGCAGCGAAGCAAGTAACAAAACAAAGCCTTCCTTAACCACAAAGATCAAAGGGATATGCATTGCTTACCGAAACGACTAACTACCGGCTATTTTTTATTACGAGCAGCGCGAGTAACAAAGCAAACCCCGCTGATTTTTCATCTATAGAAGAGCTGCTGGCATTTGCGTATCACGGGCAGGTCGCAGTTATTTTTTATAATTGTGAGCTGCTGATATGCCGGATGCTTTCATAAATCAGCTGAACCAAGCCGGCAATCTCCTTCCATTGTGTTTCGTCCGCGCTCAAATAGTAGTAGTTTTTGGTTCCCTCTTTCCGCATAGCGACAATGCCGGCCTCTTTTAAGATTTGCAGGTGATGGGAAACGGAAGGCCTCGTCAGATGCGCTCTTTCTGCAATTTTCCCAACGCGAATTCCCGATAAATCGCTCTCTAAAAGCACAAGCAAAATCAACTGCCTCGTTTCATCGCCAATGGCGGTGAACGCATTTCGGCATTTCTGAAACCCCTCTACAATTTGTTGCAGCCTCTCTTCACATTCTTTTGCCATGTTCAACCCCTCTACAGATATCTCACATCTAATTTTTTACGCTGCACAGAACGGAGAAATTTCACATCCGGGAACCCGATCACCAACGTCATCGCTACTTTTTTCCCCCTTGGGACCTGAATTGCTTTTTTGATTTTATGCGAAGCATTGGCAGCCATTGTAAAAAATCCGCTGAATAATACGCCGAGATGATTCGCTTCCGCGACCAACTCCATGTTCTGCGCGGCGAGAATCCCGTTTGTTTTGTTCTTTGCCAAAATAACAATCACAATGGGCGCGTTAAAAAAGAAAAATTGGTCGTCAATCGTATTGTTTCTAGCCATTGGGCTGAATAAATCTGCGAATGGCTTTATTTTTTGAAAAAGACGAACTGCCATTTGCTCAACGCGATTCTTCTCCTGATCAAGCACAACAAAGGAGACGTCCTGCATATTCTTTGCCGTATGGGTCAGCCTGCCTGCTTCCAAAATCTGGCGAATCACATCCTTTGGAATTTCTTCCTGTCTAAACCGCCGAATGGTCCGCCGAAATCGGATCACATCTAAAACATCCTCTGGATTTAGGAAAATATCTTCCCCTTTCTCAACCTGCTCCATATCATAACCAGTGATCGAAATGGCCTTCTGCGGGCAGACCGCGGTGCATTGCCCGCACATAATGCAGTGCTCAAATTGAATTTTTGCTTTTTTATCCTCAAGTTTCATGTTATGTGCAGCACACACGTTTACACATAGCCCACAGCCAACGCACTTGCTGGCGTCTATCTTTACCTGATGATTTTCCATCGTAAAAAGCCCTTTCGTTAAAGTTTATAAACCATTATACGGAACGGTATCCAAAAGCACAACATCGGTAAAGAAAGTCATTACCATTCGCCGCCTTCGTCTTGAACGCAATCCGCATAGAAACGGCCCTGGAACAATTCAGGTCTTGTTTTGTTACTTCTCGGTGCTGCGTAATAAAAAATCTGACGGGTGATATTCTACCCGTCAGATGATTGCCATGTGTTATTTAAAGGATTCGCAGCCGCCTCGCAGAATAGATCGCCCCTGCAGGGCAAGAATCAATAGCTCTCTTTCAAGCCCTCTTTATCAAAGAGGTAAGTGGTTTCCAAAGCCAGGTTGAGGCCTGCTTCGATCATTTTGGGGTCCAGATTATCCGCCGTATCCAGCCGGGTGTGATAATAGCGCGCGGGGGTTGGATCCATTGCTGCAAAGGTCGCGCCGGGGATACCGGCCTGGGAAATAGCCGCCGCATCGGAGGAGCCGAAGAAAACGCTCTTAAAGGGCAGGTCAAGCCCAGCGTGTTCGCCCGCCTTCTTCATGAGGTTGCAAACGCGGATATCATTTTTGACCGTGCCTGTCATATCACGGCTGTAGATCGCCATATCGTCATAGTCGCGCATGGTGTCATAGCCGATGAAAATCGTTTCGGTTTCGAGGCATTCGTCGTGATGCTTCTTCGCATATGCCTTCGCCCCCCGCAGGCCCGCTTCCTCAGAGCCGGTCAACACTGCACGAACCTCTGTGTTTTCAAAACGGATGCCGTTATCCGAAAGATATTTCATAACGGCCATCGCATTGACACAGCCGGTGAGGTTATCGTTTGCACCAGGCACAACAAGTTTCCAATGGGTAAAGAAGAGAATGGAAATATAGGACGGGATCCAGATGAGCTGAACATAGCCCATAATTTTCCAAAATCCTCCGTCAAACGCTGTCATGGCGTGCCCGGTGGCAAGTGCGGCGATTTCACACACGAGCGTAACAACAAGGCCCACAATCGCAATCGCAATCACAGCCACCAGCAGATGGCCGCCGCCAAGGTAAGTATAGCGCCACTCATAGGCAGAATCGCAATGCCCATTGAAGATGATGCGGCGCTTGACCTCGCCCTCCGGCTTGCGTATCGCAATCACGTTTGCCGACGTCCTCTTGGGAAAAAACGGATCGAGAAACTCCTTATACATCAGGAATTCTGCGATCATGCAAACAGCGCCCACCAGCGTCAGGATCAGGGAAACCAGCGCAAACCCGAGGTTGTAGAGGATCACGCTGGCAATCATGCAGATCCCGACGATGATGACCCAGCCCATAAACGCTTTGGGATGCAAATCGAATTCCTCGAACTCCACGCTGTCCGTATACTTGCGCAGCTCGTCGGCCATATGCTCCTGCGCCTTGCGCTCCGCAGGGCTGCCGGATTCACGGCCGCCGACCTCCTTGCAGACATACTTAATTTCCTTCACGCAGTAGTTGACGCATTCCTTGACCTTCGCCTTGTAATTCTGAATGCCTTCTGATGCTTTCATGCTTTGGATTCAACTCCCTCTCTTTACAAAAATATGGTTATAGTTTATCACATATCGCCAAAAAAGTCGAGCGTTTTGCATCCAAAAATCATTTTACTTGCATCCATTCTGAAATTGCAGAATAAAAAGTCTATAAATCCGGTCTAAAATGATATAATCTTGCATTCTGTTATCAAAAAAATTCATTTTAGACGTTCGGTTATATTTTGGACAGAACCCTATTCAAATCGTATAATCCGCGCTGGCGCGCCCCTCGCGGCATTTTGCCACAAAGGAGGAAATCTCCTGATGCGCCGGATGGGCAGTATAGGCCGCAAGATCTGCCAGCGAATCAAATTCGCTGATGAGAACGGCGTCATAATTCTTGGGGCTGGGATTCTCATTCAAGTGCACCTCCATGCGGCGGATGAAAGGGATGGTATCCGGCAGGGCTTCCAGCAGGCTTTTCACCTTGCGCAGGTTTTCCGCCTTTGTAGCGCCCTCCGCCATTTCTTTAAATTTCCACATGACGATGTGACGAATCATGTATCATTCCTCCTATGATTCAAGTTTTGGATAGCCAAAAATCAGATCAGCTGCAAAGCGCGCAGCACTGTAACCCATAAAAAAATAGTAACGCTTGAAAAAAGCGTGGTCGTCAGCACAAGCTGCCCGGCGAGCTCATCATCGCTGCCCATATTCTGCGCCATGACATAGCTTGAAATCGCAGTAGGCGCGCAAAAGACGATCAGGATCGCCCCCAGCTCCTCCCCGCGGAAGCCCAGCCACACTCCCAAAGAAACAAAAACAGCGGGCACCAGCACTAAGCGCAGCACTGTTGCCAGGCTCGCCAGGCGCAGGTTCCCCCTCAGGCGCTTCCAATCAAACTGGCCGCCTAATAGCAGGAGCGCAAACGGCGTTGCGATCTTGCCGAGATCCTCCACTGCGCGGCCCAGAAACAGTGGCAGCGGGATTTGAAAGATGGAAAACAGCATGCCAATAAAAGATGCGATAATCAGCGGATTTTTTACCACATCCAGCAAAACGCGGCCGACGCGCAGCTTCTGCCGCTTGCCCTGCTCCGGCTCTCGGAACAGGGTAAGAATGACGACTGCCAGGAAGTTGAACTCCATAATGACAAAGGGCAGCAGCATGGAAATCGACGCCACATGATCCGCGCCGAATAAATTGATGGCCAGTGGCAGGCCGAGCAGCAAAAAATTACTGCGGAAAACGCCTTGAATCCACGCACCGCAGGTAGGCCGATTTTTCAGAAAACGCGGCGCAATCAGGCAAAGCAGAATCGCCGTTGCCAAAACGCCGAGCAGGGTAAACAAGACGAGCTGGGGCCGAAACTCCGCGTCAAAATCCGCGGCATAGATGTTATGGAAAAGCTGGAGTGGAAACGCCACCTGAAAGCAAACCTTGTTTGCCTTGCTGATAAACGCGTCATCCACCATGCGCAGTTTTTTCAGGAGAAAGCCGACGGCCACTACCAAGATCAGCGGCGCAACCGTATTGAAACTATAAAGAAAAAGCGCCATGCGGGCCTTCCTTTCTCTTGCAAATCCATCTAGGCGGCATCCAAGGGATTACGGCTGTATTCCTGGGATCACGCCGTCTTTTATTATCATATAACGAAACCGCTCAATTGTAAATGCTCTTTCTGCGGCGGTATGCTATAATAGACGTAGAGAACACTTCTGGAGGAATTCATGTGGAGATTAAAACAGCAGCCATGATCGGCATGGGCGCGGTCGGCGCCGTCTATGCCAAGCGGCTACATCATCAATATGACGCACACTTTTTTGCAATTGCGGACCATGAGCGGGCAAAGCGGCTACGCCGCAACGGCGTCACGCTCGATGGGGAGGCCTTTTTCCCACGGATTTGCGAGCCGGAGCAGGCTGATAGCGCGGCGGATCTCATCCTCATCTGCGTAAAAAATGATCAATTGGAAACTGCCATTGCATCTATCCGCCCCTTTGTGGAGCGGCATACGATTCTGCTGCCCCTTCTCAACGGGGTGACGGCCACGCAGAGGCTGCGCGCCGCCTTTCCGGAAAACACAGTGCTCTGCGGGCTTGCGATGGCGCTTGACGCCGTCCGCACGGAAAGCGGCGTTGTGCATTCCTCGGATGGGGAAATCCATTTTGGTATGGAAGATACGGTGTGCTATCTCCCACAGGTAACGGCGGTGGATCAATTTTTATGCAATGCAGGGATACAGACGCATGTTTTTCCCCATATGCAGAGCGCTATGTGGAAAAAGTGGATGCTCAACGTTGGCCTGAATCAAATTTCCGCCTTAACCGGGGCAACGTATGGTGATTTCACCCGTTTGCCTGAGGTAATGGAGCTTGCAAAATCCGCAATGCGGGAGGTCGTCCATATAGCGCAGGCCGCCAGCGTTGCATTATCCTATGAGGATATGGAAGCGATCCCGCCCATTGTCGCCACGCTGCTGCCAGAGGGAAAAACCTCCATGCTGCAAGATATCGAGGCGGGGCGGCGCACAGAACTCGAATCCTTTGCGGGCGCCGTGCTGGAGCTGGGCCGCCAGTATGGGGTGGATACGCCCTTTAACCAGATGCTTTACCGGCTGATCCGGGCGAAAGAACAGGTCGCCCAAGGGAAGCCTTTGCAGCAAGAAAAATAAATTTACCTATGAGCAAGCCACAAACAAAATGGATGAAAAGGCCGCCCGCCAAGGGCTTTTCATCGAGTTCACGAAATATTTTTGGAATCGACAAGACGGGCCGGAGAGCTACTTTCCATTCCCCGGCTCGTCTACGGTTCCCATCTGCTGAACCTCATTGCGCCGCATACGCTTGATTTTCTCGCACATGGTTTCGGTGCTGGTGGTGCTGAAATGTACGCTCACCTTGTAGGTAGATTTGTCGATTTCCTTGGCAAGCAAGGGCGCACCCTCCCGCGTGACAGGCGCGATGGCGGCGCCCTTGCTGTAGTTAAGACCGTTAAACCAGGCAGGGATACAGCGTTCCAAAACGCTGCCATACATTTAAGCGTGTGCTAAAGCCTTGGGGGGCTTGTAGATCGGCAGCAGTAGGTTGGTGATGATGATTAAAAACCGACTGCCTACGACGTTATAAATCTGTTCCAGCGCATATCTGAACGACGCTCTATGTCCAACAGAACCGGGTGCTGGCCGTCATCCGGCAGGGTAGCATTTTTTACTTTGATATGGTAAGGGGATCCACCCAAATCTCCACGTGTTTAATATCTTGTGAAGCTATATCGTATTTTTCTGCTGAAAACGGTTGGGTTATTAGTTCATGTCTCGGAAGCCATGTGCCAAAAAGATATTTTCCCGCTTGGTCTAGGGCCACAGTTACAAGTTCTTCAAAACTTTCCGCCTCTACGGAACAAACAATGTATTCCCCTGCGGGTAACTCATGTTGCACAAAGCCGCCGCTTAAATTCTCCGGAACCGTTTTGGCAAGTCCACCCGCAAAATAAGAAAATGTTCCTTTTTCCATATTGGCAGAATAGGACATGCCTAATTCAATGTTAGGCTGGACATATTTTTCAATCGCCGCTTTTTCTTGGTGGTAACGTTTCCACAACTGCCCCGGTATGTCTACGCCGGTGCTCTCTCCAACGGGTGTTTGCTCTAATATGGAAACGTCCGTCGACAGGCCGAGATAGCGTTCCGGTGCGTGAATGCGTTCTCTACGTATTTCTAAGACGATGTTTTCAACAATGAGGGGAACATTCTCGTCCACCATAACATAGGCCATAGAAACTTCTGGTTTTACAAAAGTGTTGAGAAAAGGACGATTCTTTTTGTATGCTTCCGGTGTAATTCCAAAGGCGCCTTTAAACGCTCTGGTAAAATTCGCATGGCTGGCAAAACCATAATCTAACGCCACATCTAAAATCCTTTGATTTTCCGTGTTTAACGCTTCAACGGCCTTTGCCAAACGCCTCAGTTTGACATACTCTTGCAGCGGTTTATTTACCAATCGCTTAAACAGTCTTTGAAAATAAAATGGTGACAGTCCTATTATTTCGGCTAAAGCCTCGGCTCGTATATTTTCCTGTAAATGTTCCTCAATATAATCTACAGATTTTTGAACCGCTTCCCACGCGTGCATATTGTTTGCCTCCTTGTTTGGATTGTGCATTTATTATACCGAAGTAATTTGCTTTGGGCTTTCCCCGCAGTGCCCTTTTATCAAAAAATTGAAGATAAAATTTGCTACTGCCGGCTTTGGCTCATCATTCAAACTGCGGTGGCGCGAGGCGGTTGGCGGCTTTCTGCGGCTTCTGCTGCGGCATGTTGCCTGCAATATCAAACACGCCCTTCGCCAGATCCCCGGCGCAGAAAGCCGCTTTCTTGGCTTCGATTTTCCGATGCTTCTCACTTTTTATTCATGCATAATATTCCCGCTGTCAATTGCTTGCCTTACGCCGCAAACGGGCTTGGTGCAGTCTGCCCTTGCGGCTATGCTCCTGCACCAAGAATTTTCTCGACAAACTTGTTTCCTTTTTGCTTCTCACATTTTAGCCCTTCTATATGAAAAATGCTCTAAGCAACACATGAATCATAAGCAAAGCCTTGATTAAAAAGTCGCTTAGAGCATATCACTCTATCCGCCTGGCAATCTCTTTTTTGCGCATTCAGGCTTGCCGGCCAGCGCCGTTCTACCGCTGAGCCCACCTCTATTAAATAAGCGCGCCCCCCGAAACAATTCAGAGGGCGCGCTCCTACCGTGGTGAAACATAAAATAAGAAGATGTCAACTGATTAAATGCGGGCTACGCCGCTTTTGCGCGCCGCCTCGGCAACCGCCTTGGCAACCGCGGGGCCCACGCGCTCGTCGAACGCCTTGGGCAGGATATATTCGGGGCAAAGCTCCTCAGGGGAAACCAGGTCCGCCAGCGCATGCGCGGCGGCGATCTTCATCTCCTCGTTGATATCGCTCGCGCGCACATCCAGCGCGCCGCGGAAAATGCCCGGGAAAGCGAGCACATTGTTGATCTGGTTCGGGAAATCGCTGCGGCCCGTGCCTACCACCTTCGCACCGGCCTCCAACGCGAGATCGGGCATGATCTCCGGCACCGGGTTGGACATTGGCAGAACGATCGGATCTTTCGCCATGGAACGGATCATATCCTGCGACACAATGCCGGGAGCAGAAACGCCGATGAAGATATCCGCGCCCTTGAGCGCATCCGCCAGCGTGCCGTGCTCATGCGCCGCATTGGTAAAGGCGGCGATCTCCTGCTTTGCAGGGGTGAGGTTCGGGTCGTCCGCACTGATGATACCCTTGCGGTCGCACATGACCACCTTTTTCAGGCCCTGGCTGATTAAGAGCTTCGCAATGGCAACACCCGCCGCGCCGGAGCCGCTGAATACCACCTTGCAGTCTTCGAGTTTTTTGCCCACGATCTTCAGCGCGTTGATGATCGCGGCGGAGCAGATAACCGCCGTGCCGTGCTGGTCGTCGTGAAAAATCGGGATATCGCAGCGCTCCTTGAGCTTGCGCTCGATTTCAAAGCAACGCGGGGCCGCAATATCCTCCAGATTCACGCCGCCAAAGCTGCCCGCAAGCAGGGCGACGGTGTTGACGATCTCGTCAACATCCTTGCTCCTGACGCACAGCGGGATGGCATCCACATCGCCGAACGCCTTAAAGAGGACGCATTTGCCCTCCATCACCGGCATGCCGGCCTCCGGGCCGATATCGCCCAGGCCCAATACCGCCGTGCCGTCGGTAACGACGGCGACCGTATTCCAGCGGCGCGTCAGATCATAAGATTTATTGATATCCTTCTGGATCTCCAGGCAGGGCTGCGCAACGCCCGGCGTATAGGCGAGGGAGAGTTCCTCCTTCGTCTTCACGCTCGCGCGGGGCGTAACTTCCAGCTTGCCCTTCCATTCATAGTGAAGCCTCAGTGATTCCTTTGCGTAATCCATGTGTGACAATTCCTCCATTATTGATTATGTAAAACAAACCGCCTTCTCCACCAACTTGGGGGGAAGGGCGGGATACGGGTAAGGATATCCCGCCCTTAAGGGGGTTAAGAAGATGTCTGATGCTCTGTTATTTTTCCCAGGGGAAGGTGTACTGCGTCAGGCCCAACTGATCGCGCACTGTGCAAAGCTCCTTCTGCACCGCGTCGTTGATCGGCACGCCGCTGTCTTTGCGCTCGCACCAGACGTTCCACTCCTTCTCGCCGGCGGTGAAGATATGGTCTTCGCCTGGCGCCCTGGTAGAAGCACGCAGCGCACGCAAAATATCGCCCGCTGTTTTTTTGAAGGATTCCGCGCCCACAAAGGCCTCTGTGTCGATTGCGATAAAGAAATGGCCCAGATGGTAAGGCACTTTCTTACCGCCCTCGCCGATGCCGGTGAGCATCTTCAGGTAGTTGCCCTGCTGCAGAGCAGCGCTCAAAAGCTCGACCACCGTGGCATAGCCGTAGCCCTTGTAACCGGCCATCTCCTCGCCGATGCCGCCGAGGGGCGCCAGCGCCGCTTCGCCGGTGTTGAGTTCCTTGAGGATCGCATCCGTATCGGTTTTCGCCGTGCCGTCGCGGCCGATGACCATGCCCGCCGGGGTGGATTTCCCGATGCGGGAATAATACTCCAGCTTGCCGCGCTGAGTGATGGAGGTGGCGCAGTCGAGCACAAACGGGAACTCCTCATCCGTAGGCATGCCGACGGTCAGCGGGTTTGTGCCGAGCATATTCTCCACGCCAAAGGTCGGCGCAATGGAGGGGCGGGCGTTTGTGCCTGTGATGCCGATCATGTTCTCCTTGGTCGCCATCGTCGCATAGTAGCCAGCGATGCCATAGTGGCAGGAATTGCGGACAGCAACCATGCCCATGCCATATTTCTTCGCCTTTTCGATCGCCATTTTCATCGATTTATAGCCGATCACCTGGCCCATGCCGTCGTGGCCGTCAATGACCGCCGTAGTGGGCGTTTCCTTCACGATCTCAAAATTGGTGACGGGGTTTTGGATGCCGATATTAATGCGATCGATATAAATGGGCTTAAAACGGTTAACGCCGTGGGACTCGATGCCCCTGCGGTCGGACTCCAGCAGCACGTCCGTGCAGATCTCCGCATCCTCGCGCGGCACGCCAACGCCTACGAATGCGTCCGTTACAAACGAGCTGATGGTTTTCCAGTCAACGATGGTTTTTGCCATGATGAATCACTCCATTTTCATAATAATTCAGAATGGAAAATATATGGTGAAAGGGAACGCTATCTCCCCGCTTCGCCCCGCTTAATGCTCCGCCCAATCACGGGAGCGGCCAACCGCACGCTTCCACCCCTCATAATACCTGTCACGGGTAGGTTTATCCATCTCAGGGGTAAATATGCGGTCTACCTCGCGGTTCTGCTCGATGTCGTCGCGGTCTTTCCAAACGCCAACGGCCAGCCCAGCCAGATACGCGGCGCCCAAAGCAGTGGTTTCAATAGTTTTCGGGCGGTTAACGGAAGCCTGGATCATATCAGCCTGAATCTGCATCATGATATTGCTCACGCTCGCTCCGCCATCCACGCGGAGATCCTTCATTTCAATGCCGGAATCGCTGATCATTGCCTCGAGTAAATCCGTCATCTGGTAGGTGATGCTCTCGAGCACCGCGCGGGCAAAGTGCGCCCGGTTGACGCCGCGGGTGAGCCCCACGATGCAGCCGCGGGCATACATATCCCAATACGGTGCGCCAAGGCCCGTGAAGGCGGGCACGAGATACATGCCGTTTGCATCCGGCACGCTCTCCGCCAGCTCGTCGCAGCGGCGCGCCGTGTCGATCATATGCAGCTCGTCGCGCAGCCATTTGATCACAGAGCCCGCGTTAAACGCACTGCCTTCCAGCGAATATTCCACCTTGCCATCCAGCCCCCAGGCCACGCCGGAGAGCAGGTTATACTGGGAGCGGATTCTTCGCTCACCCGTATTCATCAAAAGGAAGCAACCCGTACCATATGTATTTTTCGCCTGGCCAGGCTTAAAGCAGGCCTGGCCGAACAGGGCGGCCGGCTGGTCGCCGATCGCGCCGCTGATGGGCACGCCCTCGATCTGCTCAAGGCCGAGGATACCCGGCGCCACCGTTCCATACACTTGGCTGGAGGGAACTGGCTGGGGCAGAATCGACATCGGGATATCGAATTTCTTGCAGAGCACCTCATCCCAGCAGAGATTGTCTACATCAAACAGCATGGTGCGCGATGCATTGGAATAATCCGTCACGTGCACTTTGCCGCCCGTCAGGTTCCAAATCAGCCAAGTTTCTACCGTGCCAAAAAGCAACTTTCCCTCCGCGGCGAGCTCCTTTACACCGGGCACGTTGTCAAAAATCCACTTAATCTTCGTTGCGGAGAAGTAGGCGTCGATAATCAGGCCCGTTTTCTCCCGCACATAGGGCTCCAGGCCCTCATTTTTCAGCTGTGTGCAATAATCCGACGTGCGGCGGCACTGCCAGACGATCGCGTTATAAACTGGCTTGCCGGTTGTTTTATCCCAGAGGATCGTCGTCTCGCGCTGGTTGGTAATACCGACTGCCGCGATCTCCTTCGCGTCAACCTCCCCGGAGGCGAGCACCGTCGCCACTGACTGAAGCTGACTGTAGAGAATCTCCATCGGATCATGCTCCACCCACCCGGCATTGGGGTAGACCTGCTCAAATTCCCGCTGCGCCTTCGCAAGGATGTGCCCACCCTTATCGAATACAATCGCCCGCGAGCTTGTGGTGCCCTGATCCAGCGCCATTACATACTTACCCAAACTGATGGCCTCCCTTGTATCATAAATTGCAAGCTGCGCTCCCCCCGCAGCGCATGCGCAGCCCCGCAGCATATGTGCAACTCCGTAGCATATGTGCAACTTTGTAGCACAGAAAAAAAAGAACAGAAAACACACCCCGCTAAACGGGAGTAGTTTCTATTCTCATATCTCCTAGAAATACACTCGTATTTTCTTCCTTCAATTGTTGTATTTATTCTACCGCAAAGCGGCCGTAATGTCAACAAGTTTTACAATTCTATCACAAGAAAAAAAGAAAATTTGGGAAGAAAAAATCGGCCGCAGGATACAGAGCCTCTTGCAGCCGATCTTTCTAAAAATCTCTTTTGCTCTCGCGTTCTCCGATGCGGCGGGCCCTGATCCCATCCGCTAACATTTTGTTGCCAACTGGGCCGGTCAGCCGTTTCTCCCACCCAGATATTCCCTCGTCAGTGCCCACAGGTTTTGGCGCAGTGCCTCCATATCCTCCGGAAGGGCCGCGCGCGTTTTTTCATCCGCTACGGCCTCGCCTTTTTGCGTATAATCCACTTTCACCTGCGCGAGCAGGTGGTCTGCCCTCTCCCGGAGCGCAGGCGACTGCTCCGCGAGAAGCAGCATCTTATTGACGTCGCGCATCCCCTGCGCGAGTTTTTCCAGCCGGTAGCTCGATTTCGTCTCCGGATGATTGGCGTCCGGCTCATCCGGATAGACGAGGAAACAATCCCCGGATTCAAAGCTGACGTGCGTTGTGTCGCGCAGCGGGTCTTTCACCCACGCGTCATACGCCCAGCGAAGAAAACCGTTTGCCCCCTGCGCAGCGGAGAAAAACACGCTCCAGTAGCTCTCCCCCGGCATACTGTAGGTAAAGCTGTTCGGGAAATGGCCGACGCAGGTATAAACCGTGGTCTGCAACCCGCCCTTGTCCCTGCGGCGCTGTGCAAGCGTGTGGTAATCCGTGAGTGCCTTTTTCAGAGGATCGGAGCCGACGCTGACACTCGCCATGCGGTCGATCAGCGGGAAATATTTCGCACTGAAATGATCCATTGCTGCCGTTTTTTTCAGCGGCTCGCCATACGCACCCGTAACGGCGTCGATCAGGTCATAGGCCTTTCCCATACGCTTACGCTCATCAATGCCGATATAGATCCGGTCATACCACCCTTTCTCTTTGGCATGCGTGCAGAGGGCCTGTAAAAAGGGCGTCCACAGCTTTTTATAGCCCCGTGTGCCGGGGCGAGGTGCGGCAGATCGGACTGTTTGCTTTTTTTCATCATAATAGGTCACCTTATTGCCCCAGGGAATCAGGCTGTAGCAGACGATCTTATCCCCCAGGCCAAGCTCCTGGCAGAGCGTCACCCATTTGTCAAAATCCGTAAAGTCAAAGGCGAAGCTTTTATCCGCCCGGCGCGTCCATTTCACCATGGAGGGATAGGAGCCATAGGTCTGCCCATTCCAGGGCTCCTCCACAATGCTTGCCGTGATGGCGTGCCCCCCCAGCGCCCGATACCGCTGCAAATGCGGGCGCAGCGCATCCAGATGCGCCTGGGAAAACGGCTCAAGCCCATAATACTGCGCCACGCGGTAAGGATATTGCCAGAGCTCGATATCAAAGCGGTATGCCTCTGGAGCAGGCTGCACCATGTCGAGCACTTCCAGCGTAAGCTGCTTTTCCAACGGCGTATCCAACCCTTCCGCCGTCACGCTGACTGCGCCGCGGTATACGCCCGGCGCGGCGTCCGCAGGGATCGCTATGGATACAAAAATCCCCTGCACCCTGCCTGGCTCCATGCTGACAGGCCCCGGGCCATATAGCACGTCCGGGAAGCTTTCCCGCGAGCCGTTATCCTTTTTGCCATTGCCGACAAACGCCTTCGTCTCCGAGAGAAAGGTGCAGGAAACCGTCTCAGGCGGAATTCGATTCTCCCCGTTTTCAAACGGCTGCGCACAAGCGGCGGCGCCCTCCACCCTCTCATTGCCGCTGAGCAGCACGAGCAGGGCAATTGCCGTATCGCCGCGCCAGGCGGTCAGCGCGCCGCCCATATCGGGCGCGTTAAGCAGCTCTTCATAGCGGCCCTGCACCGGCAGCAGATCAGAATTTGCAATGCGTAATGTAAGCTTTGGTTCCATAAAATGATACCCTTCCTGAATCAAAAAATATTCCCTATGCATCATATCAATTTCGGGGGGAAAGAGCAACCCCGGAAGCGGAAAAAGCGGAGCGCTTTTCCTATAAAAGATACGCAATGGAATAATTAAATTTACGTTAAAATATTTTTATAAAATATTGACAATAAATTTTAATTGATGTATGGTTTATATACCATAAATTTACAAGTATATATTTGTATTATTTGGAAAATAGCAGGAGGTACTCGCATTGAAGAAAAAAATTGTTGTGATCACCATGGCGTTGAGCCTGTTGGCCGCCATCATGGCGTCCATGGCCTCTGTGGCATCGCTGAACGCCACAAAAAAGGATACCAACCTTCAGTTTCATCAGGACGGCAAATTCAAAATCATGATGATCTCCGACACGCAGGATACCGATAAAGCGGATCAGCGGATGCTCAATTTCATCAACGCTTCCCTGGATCAGGAGAAGCCGGATCTCGTTGTATTCACCGGTGACAATATCGCGGGCAAATGGGTTGGCTCCACGGTTGAAAAAGTCCGCACCGCAATTGACAAGATCATTCAGCCGCTGGTGGAGCGGGGCATCCCGTTCGCCGTGGTCTTCGGCAATCACGACGGCGAATCCAAGGTAACCACGAAGGAAGACCAGATGGCCATGTTTATGGCATATGAGAACTGCCTGGCGATCGATGAAGGCGAATCGATCGACGGCGTGGGCACCTACAACCTGCCGATCCTGTCAAGCGACGGCAGCCGTGTGGCCTTCAACGTTTATATGATGGATTCCAATGATTATGATGAAAACGGCAACTATGACGGCGTGCATCAGAATCAGATCGAATGGTATGAGCAGACCGGTAACGCCCTGAAGGCGGAAAACGGCGGCCAGCCCGTTCCCTCGCTGCTGTTCCAGCACATCCCCGTGCCGCAGATCTATCACCTGCTCAAGGAGGTTCCCTTCGGCGTGATGGGTTCTGTGAGGGGGTACGGAGCAAGATCTCTGAAATGGTATGTCGTTGACGAAACGAAGGCAGAGGGCAACGTGAAAGAAGGCCCTTGCTGCTGCTATGAAGATCATGGGCAGTATGCAAGCTGGCTCAAACAGGGCGATATTGCGGGCGCATTTTTTGGCCATGACCACACCAACAATATGATCGGCAAAACGGATGATGGCATCACCCTCGGCTACAATGCCGGCTGCGGCTTCCATCTCTATGGCGATGGGCTCAACCGCAGCATGCGCATGTTCGTCATCGATGAGGACGACGCCTGGAATTACAACACCTATCTCGTCAAATACGGCGACATCATGCCGGATGACGGCGGCTGCCTGCTGGTGGACCTGATCGCGGTGCGCACGATTGATAACGCGCTGCTTTACGGCTATCAGCTTGCGAAAAAGATCCTGGGTGAGCTTATCCAGCGCTGCCCGATCTTTTAAAGGCCGGATTGAATTCCCAACGCAATTGCATCAATGAAACAGCGGGCCGGAGTGATCTCCGGCCCGCTTGTTTGTTGATACGGGCATTTACAACGTGTGCCGCTTTGCCCCGCAATCAATATTAGGAAACAGCAGGCAGAAAGTGCGCCTATCAGGAAGGCGTAGCAGATTAGCCTGACAAACTGGCATTTGTCTATCAATTTGCGTGAGTTTTTCTATTGGTGCTTAAAGTGAAATGTTCTATCATCAACTCTTTACACTTCCACTCCTCGCCCAGAATATGGTATGTTTCAACAGCATCAAGAACTATATCATGAAACCCAACTGCTTTATAACAGTAATAAGCAGTAAGATTATTTTCAAAAACCCCCAGAGATGCCTTATTAGCGCCATATATTTCAAATGCAAACTTTAACCCCAATCGAAGCATCGCTTTTCCGTAACCTTTTCCACGCTTGTCTGGATTTACAATCACAAATCCAAAACGCAACTCATCCGGTGATTCATTGGGACTTCTTAATGTAAAAAAGCCAACTATTCCTGTTTCATCAAATGCAGTAAATGGCATTAGAGATTCAACAAAGCCAAATTCATTTTGGGTAATAGGATAATTGCCAAGTATTCCCGCTGTCCACTGATAAAATGCTTTTTCATCTTGACACCACGATAATATAACGTTTGCATCTGTAACTTTATACGGTCTTAAGCTAATCATATGCTTCTCTCCAAAATCTCAATTTATTACGTGCGCCTTATTCGCCTAATGCGAACAAACACATAACAAGCTTCTTGCATTCTAATATTAGCATACAGCAATGTCAAACAGCTTATTTCGTTTTATTCCTTCCTGCTACCGTTCATAATCGCATGAGCGCCATTTTACCTTTTGCCGAATTGTATTGCACACAGTAGAAGTGCTGGTTTCGTAGGCTTTCCGGTTGAAAAAAGATTTTACCGCCGCTGAATCGTTACTATTTACGCAGCGAAGCAAGTAACAAAGCACGGCTTCCCGCAACCACAAAAATTACAGAGATACACACAGCTCACGAGAATGCATGGCCAGCGGCTATTCTGTTTTTATAATATCGCCTAAATATAAATTGAAATTAAAACAGATTTATAGTAATATGATCTATAGGTTGTAAACCATAAAATTATTGAGGGGAGCGGTATCATTGAAAGATCACGAAATGGAAGGCAGGCCGAAGCGTAGCTTAAACCCGTTGCGTTTTTTCTTCAGCAAGGAGGCGGACGAGGGCTATGTGCCAAACCGTGAGCTGCTGTCTTACTCGGCGGCACTGGCTGGACAAAATGCAACCTATGGGATCGTCAACCAGTGGATCTTTTATTTCTGCACGAACGTGCTGCATATGAACCCCGATCACGTTGGCAAAGTAACGAGTATCTCCAGAATTTGGGATGCACTTAATGATCCGCTCGTCGGCGTTTTGATTGACCGGCGTAAGTATAAGCCGGGGCAGAAGCTGCATCCCTTCCTTGGCAAGCTTCCTATCGTAATCGGGGTGCTGACCGCATTGCTCTTCATCAATTTCGGCTTTCATGAAACTGGGGCGATCGTCGCCTTCCTGCTGATCTACTTCTTCTGGGATTTGACCTACTCCTTCCAGGATACGGCCCTGTGGGGTACGATGTCCCTGATTTCACCGCATTCCTCGGAGCGTGGGCGTGTATCCCAATGGCTGAATATCGGCGCAGGCGCGGGCATGGGGATCGTGGGCATCATCCCAATGCTAATGGGCATTGGGGAAAAGCTGAATATCAGCTTGAGCCAGCAATTCCTCTGCTACGGCATTGTGTTCGGATTTGGGGGCGAGCTTCTATCGGCTCTGGCTGCCAAAACGAAAGAACGTGTTGAATATATCAAAGAGGAAAAGCAATCCTTTTTCCAGGATCTTGCCGATTTACGGCACAACAAAATCCTGATCCTCTTGTTGCTCGCGCAGCTGGTCAGCTTTTTTGATGGGGCGATCCCGTGGATCTATTTCTTTGAGTACTGCACCTCTTACCAGGTGGGCTCCATGGAAATCAACGGGCAGACAGCGCAGTTCCTCTACGGAATCTTAATCAACATATTCGGCTCTCTGAGCATGTTTTTTGCCACCACAGTGGCCAAAAAGCTGGGTGGTATGCGCAATGTGATTATCCTGGCAAAGGTCACCAATATCGTCACGCGCTGCATCGCCTTTTTCATCGGCTACCAAACGCTTGGCCAGATTTCCGCCGTGATGGTGCTCATGAGCATCGGCGCCATCCCGAACAATATGGTCGGCATCGCGCAGCGCAGCCTTCTGTGTGACTCCGTCGATTATGTGGAATGGAAAACCGGCAAGCGCACGGAGGGCGTCAGCTTCTCCATGCAGAATTTGACGAACAAGCTGCTCGATTCCATCAAGCTCTTTTTCTGCGGGAAGGTGCTAAGCTACCTGCACTTTGATGGCAAGCTCTCTGTGGCCCAGCTGAAAGCCGTGTCGCCGCAGTATTTCACCGCCCAGTGGCCGCTGTTTATGCTGCTGCCGGCGCTCGGCTCCCTACTGTATCTCATCCCCTTCCTCTGCATCCGTTATTCCAAACGGCAAAAAGAGCAGGTGGAGCAGGAGCTCATGGAGCGCCACGAGCGGGAAGCGGCCATGGCCGCAACCAATCCCCTCCAAACTTGAATTCCATAACAAACTGTATGGGGCGCTTTCGCTGCTCCGCCATATCCCAAACAGAATGGGCTGTTGCAAAATGCTCGGCATTCTGCAACAGCCCTTTGTCATTTCAATGAATCGCTGAAGGGAGGCCGGATCAGCCCTCAAACTCCACGCCTTCCAGCGCTTCCGCAGCTTCAATCTCCGCCTGAAGCTTCTTTTCCTTCTCCTCGCGGAAGGAGGCGATTTCTTTTTCAAATTTCTTCTCATCAAACTTGTAGAAGAACATCGGAATGGCCTGCAGAATGAGGCCGATTGCGCCGAGGCCCGTGAGCATGAAGAAGATCGCGGTGAGCACCGTCTCATAATGCGTGCCGGTCAGCGGAACGGTATAGTTCTGGCTCATGGAGGTCATGCCGAGCATCAGGCCGCCGGAGGTAATCTTATCGCCTACCATATAACCGAAGCCGTTGACGATCGCAAGCACGATCACATTGAACAACGCGATGGAAATCTTGTTGATCAGGCTGCGGAAGGAGAACACCGTGCCCTCCAGCCGCTCGCCGCTCTTCATCTCCAGATTGTCGACCAGGTCCGAGAACATGGCAATCAGAAGCACCACCGTCATCCCAACCGGGAAATTGGTGAAGAAGCGCAGCACAATATAGGTGACAAGGCCCGCCGGTGTATTGTACGGGATGATGTACATGCCGATGATGAAGGTCAGGATATCGGCTACCGCGCCGAGCAGGGACATCCAGATCCACAGCGTTTTTTTGCTCATCTTCTTGAGCAGCGGCGGGATGATCGCCATAGACAGCATATAGGAAATGCCGCTGCCGATCTGAAGCAGCGGAGTGAGCAGGCCCTCGTTGGTGAGGTTGATATTAACCTCCACATGGATGAGCTTATAGATCAGGTTATTCAGGAAGTCCATGATCTGATCCATCGGCAGCACGCCGATGCAGTTCCATTTTGCGAAATAAGGCAGGAAAATAGCGCCAAGATTCGCGATTGCGGAGAAGAAGGCCACCACAACGAGGATTACCATCTTCTTATCGCTGAACACAATCTTGAGGCCTTTAATATAATTGGTTTTTTCCGGCTTAACATAGACCTTTTCCTTGATGCCGAAATAGGAGGAGGCGATAAAAATACCCGCCATCACGGAGAAGATCAGAGCCGCCATAAAGTAGCCTGTTTTTTCCTGCTCAACGGTCTGATTGCCCCACAGGCCCGCAATGGTAAAGAAGAGAACGGACGGCAGGATCGTGCCGATCGAGCCGACGATATTGCTCACGGAGATTGCCTTAACACGCTTTTTACTCTCTGGGAACACCAGCGGCGTCAGGCCCTGATAGGGGATATCCAAAGCCGTATAGGCCGTGTAATAAAGCAGGTAGGCGATGATCGCATAGGCAAAATTGCCCTTTTGCCCAAAGTTTACGGGGAAGAACAGCATGGAGGTCGTCAGCACGACCGGGATTACTGTCCAGAGGATATAGGGGCGGCATTTGCCGCGCTTGGTGCGGGTACGATCGACGATCAGGCCCATCATCGGATCGTTGACCGCATCCCATACCTTTGTGGCGGAAAGCACCACGCCGGTCATGGCAAGCGTTAAGCCCAACACGTCGGTCAGATACATATTCAGGGCCGTGTTAATCAGTGTCTGGATGGTCAACAGGCCAAACGGCAGCAGAGAAAATGCGATGATTTCCCGGGTGGTATGGTCCCGGAGATTTTTCTTCGGCATATTTTCAAAAATCCTTTCTTTCACTTATGATAAAATGCGGCGTGCTCAGTCAAGTTCCTGACCCAGCCCGATTCGTACGCTGCTGACCTTGGAAAGGTCGAGATTTTTGACCAGCTGGCTGTCTGGCGTAAAGGTAAACGTATGCCGGACAGAGGAATTCTTCTTGAGGATAAACGGATTCTCCGAGAAGGTGGCGGACACAGCTTTGACCTCCTCGCCCTTCTCCTCTTCATCCGTCACATCCTTCTTAATGGTGACGTACACGTCAAAACGGATGTTTTCAAAATACTTAATGCCATCGTTTGGGTTACCGTCTTCATCGACGGTATCAATCCCACTCGCCACGGTTGCATCTACAATGAGATTGCCGTTTTCATAGCGCAGATCCTTCGGCTCCGCAGCGGCCGTAAAACGGTCCCGTGTCCATACCTGTGAGGTAGGCGGAGCGGTTTCGCCCGTCGTGCTCTCCTGCTCTGTGCTGTCTCCCCCGGAGCAACCGGCAAATACAGCAAGCATGAGAACGAAAACGAGCATCAGGCAAACGAGCTTCCAGCTTTTCATTCATTTCATCTTCCTTCTCTAAAATAAATTGACGGGAGAACGGTGAGCAGCCGCTCTCCCAGTTCACACACAATAGTTTTTATTTTACCATAAAAGCTAACTAAAATCTGCCACAAATTGAAGGCATCTTAAAAATTCCACACTTAATACAAATCAAGATCAAATTATTAGATAATTCGACGAAAAATAATGCTTTAATAAGAATTTTATGTTTCTTTAACGAAGATGCTTTCGACAATGTGTGAAGAATGTCGCCTTGTCCTCCGATTTCTAACCTTACTTGTCCTCCCTTCCTCACGCACTCTGTAAAATTGTGCTATAATAGCTCCAAACGGATCGTAAAGTTTCAATCCTTGAAACTTGAATCATTGGAAAAATGCCTGTCGGCGCGAAACGCCTCCTGCCGCGATGCGGCAACGTCATTTTTGTAGAGGGCAGTTTTGTACATAGTTCTCGCTTCAAATATTCCATTTGAAGCATTGGAAACCACACTGACGGAAAGGATCGTTATGAAAATGGATTGGACGGAAATTGTCATCGAAACGGATGCGGATGATATCGACCGTGCGGGCGATATTGCACAGATGGTCGTCCCTTATGGTATTTATATGGAGGACTATCGTGATTTAGAAAGGGAAGCTTGGGAAATTGCGCATATTGACCTGATTGATGAGGACCTGCTCAAAAAAGACCGCTCAAAAGGCCTGATTCACGTTTATCTTCCCCCGGAAGAAAATCCGGCGGAAGCGCTCGCCTTTTTAAGCGAGCGGTACCATGCCGCGGGCATCCGCCACCAGATTGCAACGGGGGTTTGCCGGGCGCAGGATTGGGAAAATAACTGGAAACAATATTTTAAGCCCCTGCCCATTGGCGAAAAGCTGCTGATCCGCCCGCTGTGGGAGCAGGAATATGACGCGGGAGGCCGCAAGGTTCTCCACCTGGAGCCGGGGCTTGCCTTTGGCACAGGCGGGCATAACACCACGCGCCTGTGCCTCGAAACACTGGAATCCTATGTCACGCCGGAAACCGAGCTGCTCGATATCGGCTGCGGCAGCGGCATCCTCTCCCTGTGCGCCCTTCTGCTGGGCGCCAAAAGCGCAACCGGTGTGGATATCGATGCGCTCGCGGTCAAAACTGCGGTGGAGAATGGGCGGGTAAACGGCTTTTCCGCCCCCCGCTTTACAGTTTTGCAGGGAGATTTGACAGAGCAGGTAAAGGGCCAGTTTGATATCGTCGTGGCCAACATCGTGGCGGATGTCATCATCCGCTTCTGCAAGGATGTCCGGCAATTTATGAAGCCAGGCGCCGTATTTATCACCTCCGGTATCATTGACACCCGCGAGGAGGAGGTCCTTGCCGCCTTCGCACAATACGGCTTTTCCGTTCAGGAGCGCCGCGAGGATGGCGGCTGGGTCTGCTTCGTCTGCACGGCATGAGCTGCCGGCGTTGCAAGCAATGCCTATTGCTTACAACGCCTGCAAATTTCAGCCTATATTTTCCCCACCTTTATTCTCCCCGCGCTCTTGTGTGAACGCCATGAATATGATACACTGAGCACAATGCATGGAATGGAAGTTCTATGCCGAAAGCTGCTTTGCTTCTGGCATAGGCGGATTGAATCGCACAGAACCATCCATTTACAATCCAGCTTCCACGGAAAGGATGATCTAAACCAATGTTTTGTAGAAACTGCGGCGCCATGCTCCAAGAGGGCGCAAATGTCTGCACTCAGTGCGGCGCACCGGTAGGCGCAGGCAATCAATATTGCTTTAATTGCGGGCAGTGCTCCGATGGAGCTCCCTTCTGCGCAAACTGCGGCGCACCGCAAAATGCCGCCGCGCAGCCGGGTGCCACCCCATATGGCCCGCAAAAATCAAAGCTGGCCGCCGTGATCCTTGCCTTCCTGCTCGGCACGCTGGGCATCCACAATTTTTATCTCGGCTACACCAACAAGGGCATTGCCCAGCTTTTGCTGACGCTGCTCGGCGGTTGGCTGTGCGGTGCGGGCGCCATTGCGGCTGGTATCTGGGCACTGGTGGAGGCGATTCAGCTTTTGACCGGCTCAATCAATCAGGATGCCAACGGTGTGCCGCTGAAAAACGAGTTTTAAAAGGTGCGTTTTTACAACGCGTTCATTAAAAAATCTGCAAAAAACGCTTCCGTCTTTTTTAAGATGGAAGCGTTTTTTCGCGATACATGGATTTGTTGCTCCGTTCACCTTGGCCTGCATCACTCCGGCTTTACCGCCTCCACCGCCTTCTCATAGGCCGCCAGCCGCTCCGGCAGTTTTTTCAGAGCTTCACGGTCATCCGCCGCCCGCATCATCAAATAGCTGTAGGCCGTTTCACCGTTATTATCCTGTAATGCTTTGTCCGCGCCTCCCTTGAGCAGCAGCAGAATACCTTCCGGATCCGGCAGGTGGCCCGCCGGCGGGCTGCAGGCAAACATCAGCGCACTGCGGCCGGCATGATCCTGTGCGTTCACATCCGCCCCCGCTTTGACCAGCAGCTCCATCACATCCGTCCCCTGGCGGAAGGCGGCGGCCATCAGCGGCGTGTAGCCGCTCTCTGTTCCGTCATCCGGGTTGATGCCGCCATCAAGCAACTCCCGCACCGTATCCACATCGGATGGGTCTTTTTCAATCGCCGTTACCAGCGCGCCGCGCGATTGCTCCCGCTCGCCCTTTGCATGGGAGACGGCTGCAAAATACCCGCCCGGGAGCCCCGCGCAAAGCAGCCCCACGATCAACAGCAGAATGGGCAGCACAAGCCGCCCTTTGCTTTCTTTCGCCTTGTGGGACTTTCGCTGCACCACCAGCCAGATGATACCGGCAGCCGCCAGGCCCACGCCCAGCACACAGAGCAGAACCATGCCAAACACAAAACCCGTCACAGCCATGAAAACGCCTCCTGTATCATCAAATCCATCGCCTGCATTATTTTTTCAGCGGGATATTCTCATGCCCCGCAATCCAATCTACCATATCGTCAAAGGATTCGCGCGCGCTCATCGGGTGATAATCGAGCTCGCGCTCTGCCTTCTCGATGCTGAAATTGCAGTTGGAATTGAGCTTGCGCAGGGAGTAACGCGTAAACAGCGGCGTTTTATGCGCCGCCTTGTAATAGACCTCCATCAGCGGCGCAGCAGCCCGCGCGAGCCACAGCGGCAGCTTGAACCTGGAGGCAGGAATTCCCGTTTTATCTGCGAGGATATGCAGCAGCTGATCGACCGTGATTGCCTCTGAGGTGAGAATATAGCACTCGCCGGGCCGGCCCTTCTCTGCCGCGCTGTGCATCCCCTTTGCCACATCGCGCACATCGACAAAATTATACATCCCGAAGGAGAGTGACACCGGGAACTTGCCGCGCATATACATGCGCACCATCTCCCCCACGCTCGACACCTTGAAATCATACGGCCCGCAGCACGCACCGGGATGCGTGACCACCACGTCAAGCGCATCGCTCTGGCTATCGAGCACATACTGGGTGGCCGTCGCCTTCGTCTTGGCGTATGTGCCATCGAGGATTTCCGGCTCAAAGTGGCTGAGCTCCCGCATCAGCTGGTTACCCGGCAGCGGCGGGATCGCATCGACAGAGGAGGCGTAAACGAGCCGCTTCACCCCGCACTTTTTGCAGGCCTCCACCACATTCTTCGTCCCCTGGACGTTCACATTCCAGATCAAGTTTTCATCCCCCGCGTTGATATCAATCACGCCCGCAAGGTGATAGACGACATCTGCCCCTTCAAACGCCGTTTCGAGCGATTTGGGGTCGGTCACGTCGCCAAAGACCTTTTCACAGTCCAGCCCGTCAAACAGCGGGATATCCTTACGGATCAGGATGCGCACCCGCTCGCCGCTGTCGAGCAGCTCCTTCAAAAGGGCGTAGCCAATATGGCCGGTCGCACCGGTCAGAACGCTTAGCTTGCTCATAGATGAATTCTCCTCTCTGTCTCTACAATCAACTCTCTATTCCTGCGCCGAAACGCTAATTGATTTTTCAAAACCGCTAATGAGGCGGGCGCCTGTGGTCCTGATTCCTCTACACCGCTCGTTTGGTTCAAACACAAGCGGTGCGTCAAATCCCGCCCCGGCAAGCGCCGCATGGATCCCGCTGAAATCCACAATGCCCTGCCCGGGCAGCCAGTGGCATTCATCGATACCGTCATAATCGGAAAGATGCACTGTGACGATTTGCTTCGCAAACCTTTGTGCGTAGGAAACACCATCTTCCGCCGCCGGATTCCACTTGGCCCGCAGGGAGGGAAAAAGCCTTTGCAGCGGGCGGAAGCGCACATCCGGGTGCAGCGGGGTGAAATGGTTGGTATCCAAACACAACTGACGTTACCAAATAGGGAAAGCGGTCGCAGGCGCTAAATGCTCTGCCGCGCTTTTCTGCAACCCGCTTTCTTACTCAAAAAGTGTAGCATAAACACAGGATGAAATCAAACAGTTTTATCGCGAGTTTTTTGGGCGTTGGAAAATGTTTCCACCCGCATGTAAGCTTATCAAATCAGGGGCTTTCATCTTCATAAGAATTCTGAATACGCCGATTGCTTTTAACCTTTCAAAAACCAATCAAAAAGTTTCGATTTTCCGCCAATATTCCAGCAAGTCCTTTTCAAAAATTGTAGAAAGCATTAGGATAAGGTTGTCCATAGAATCCATGTGGATGGCCGTCTGTTTTGTACAATAGGACGGTAATTTTTTAAAGAGGTGAAAGATATGAAAAAGGCAAAGAAGCTGCTCTCCGTTTTCCTTGCCGCCCTGATGGTAATGACCACCCTCGGCGGCGTGATGATGGCGAGCGCGGCAACCAACGACGCGGCAACTGCTGCGGCAGAAGCCTTCAATGCGAAGGCGGCTGCAACCGACCACTCTGCGGTGTATGAAAACATGAGCAAAAAGTCTGCGCAGCAAACAAAGGATTCCCTCAACGGGCTGCTTGCACCGATCCTGAAGGCCGTGAAGGTACAGGAAAAACTTTACACGGATGCAACTGTTACGACTCTCATGAAGACGTTTGCAGATCTGTTGAAAACAAATACTGCAACAGTTGCCAGCAACATTTCCGACGAGTATGCACAGGCAAAGGCTTATATCGGCTCCCTCAAAAATTGGGATGAGCTTGATACCAGTAAGGTGATCTGGGGCGTAACGCCCGGCGACCGTGAGGCCTTCGTCAAGGCGGTCAATGCCAGCAACGGAAATATCAACGCCACGTTAGGCGTTGTTCTTGCGCTGATTGCTCCCAACCTTTATGAGCCGCTTGCCTCTTTCCTGGAGGCTTTCCATGTCGGCACGATGCCCGCCAGCGCGTTAGAGCTCTACCAGGCTGGTTCTCTTAACTATATTGCCGATATCCTGACCAAGGCGATTGACGCGTTGGTTGCCGATCCGTTCGGCTATCTCGGCGATGTTCTCCCCGATCTTGCTTATACATATGGCGAAGTTGGATCGGAGTTAACAGCCCTCCTTGACATGCTTGCAGGTATGGGCATGGATTTGGGTGTTGAACTTCCCGCTGACTTCAGTGGCGTTGTTACGATGGTCGGCGGCCTGATCGGCTTTGACTTCCCGGCGTTCGACGTGGACTATTTTGCTACGATGGGCGCCGCCAAAGTTGTCGAAAGCGGCACGGCCGGCGGCTACCGAATGGCGATCAACGGCGATCAGACTATGGTTTTTGCGGCGCTTATGCAGTATATCGGCAAAACGCTGAAAATGCCTGCTAATCAGGTAGCGCTTTCCAAACTCATCGGCGATCAGATCGGCTCCGGCTATGGCGATGAGATCGGCGCGATCGTTGAGGCTTCTCTCAAGGGCGACGCGCTCGCAATTGCGGACGCTTCCGTTTCCCTCTGCGAGTCCATTGCCGAAAATCTTGGCATTAAGGATGACAGCACCGGCATCGCTGGCTTCTTTGCAAAGGTAATGAAGTTCTTCAACCGCATTGCCCGCGCGATTGTCGATCTCTTCAAGACCTTCGGTGGCAACGTTGCCGCGTAACTTCTGCATTATGTAACCAATTGGTCGGGGTGGATTCCCACCCGGGAGTCCACTCCGGCGCCTTCCTTTCACACACTCATCAAAAAACAAGCGCATCAGCCCAAGAGGCCGATGCGCTTTTCGCTTTTTATCATTCTAAAATGCTCACTGCTCACTATTCTGTTTCCTTGCTGCCATCCGGCGGCTTCACCTGCCCCTGCTCTGCCAGCCGATCCTCCTCCAGGTTTTCCAGCGCGACGCGAACCGCCTCAATCACAAATTGGGAAAAGTTACAATCAGCGCCCTGTAACGCTTCTTCCACCTGATCGACAACAGACTGTGGGAACCGGATGGTTTTATTCACCGTGGAAGGCATCTTTGGAATTTTAAACCGGCGGCTCATGGCGCTTCCATCCCTCTCCCTGCATATGAATCGCAACACTTCAGGAAAACTTCGTAATGCATTTTGTAATATATAGTGTAATGCAAAACTCTAGAAATTTATGCATTGCATTTTGTCGTGCCAGGTGATATAATAAAAACAACATAAAAAAAGGCGACCTTTTTCTTGTGTTTTTTTGAATGTTATCTAATTTATAAGGAAATCTTGGAATAATATCCCTATCATTATTTTCGATGCGTGAAGCATCATCACATTACCCATTCCCCGATCGGAAATGGTGCCTTCTGAAAATTTCTCCGTTTTCAAAAGTATTGCCTGCCGGGTGCTGTCAGGCAGCCGTTTCCGCGTGGTGAATCTCCGTCCTCCCGCAGTGCCTAGCCAGCGCTGCGGGAGAATGTTTTTTCTTGACAATCATCCGCAACCGTGCTAGGATATCCAAAAAGCGAAAAGCTGAGATGGGGACTAGTATCCATCATCCGCACGCGCAGAGAGCCGCCGGTTGCTGTAAGGCGGCGGTGCCGGACGTGGTGAACTCGCCCTGGAGCTGCGAACTGAAAGCGCAAAGCGTGCTAGGGGAGACGGTGGCCTACCGTTACATGGGCAGGGATTCGGCCGGCAGGCCTGATGCCGTAAGCGGCCCGAAAGGGCAATTGAAGTGGTACCGCGGAAGCTTTACACGCCTTCGTCTTCTGAGAAAGCAGGAGAGGGAGGCGCTTTTTCTTTTCCTTCTGCAATGGCTGTTTGGGAATCAATATAACGAAGGTGACCGTGCATGAAAAAAACAGGCGCTCAGATCATTATGGAAGTCTTGCTGGAGCAGGGGGTGGACACGATTTTCGGCTACCCCGGCGCGACCGTCCTCGCGGTCTATGATGCGCTCTATGCTTACAGCGGAAAAATCCGCCATATCCTCACCGCCCATGAGCAGGGCGCTGCGCACGCGGCTGAAGGCTATGCGCGTGCAAGCGGGAAAACGGGCGTCTGCCTCGCCACCTCCGGCCCCGGCTCCACCAATCTCGTCACGGGCATCGCCTCCGCGTTTATGGATTCCATCCCCGTTGTCTTTATCACGGGCAACGTGGACGCCTCCCTCCTCGGGCGCGACAGTTTCCAGGAGGTGGATACCACCGGCATCACGATGCCGGTCACCAAGCACAGCTTCATCGTGAAAAAAATAGAGGATCTCACCCCCTGCCTGCGTGAAGCGTTCCGCATTGCGGGCTCCGGGCGAAAAGGGCCCGTTTTGGTCGATATCCCGAAAAATATTACGCTTGCCAGCACGGAGTATACGCCGCAGCCTGCCGTTTTGATGACGCCTGCAAAGCCGCCGCGCGAAGAATGCCTTGCGCGCACCGCTCAGGCGATCCGACAGTCACAAAAGCCGCTGCTCTATATCGGCGGCGGCGTCATCTCCTCGGGCGCGTCGCCGGAGCTGCTGCAACTGGCGGAGCGCATGGATATCCCTGTTGCCTCCTCCATGATGGGGCTGGGCGGCTTCCCGGCCGACCACCCGCTCTACCTGGGCATGATCGGGATGCACGGCGCTTATGCGGCCAACCGCGCGGCGCAGGAATGCGACCTGCTCATTGCCGCGGGCGCACGTTTTTCCGACCGTGTGGCCTGCAACCGCGCACAGTTCGCCCCCCGGGCCAAAATCGTCCACATCGATATTGACCCGGCGGAGATGGATAAAAACCTGTTTGCCGAATTCCATCTGCGCGGCGATCTCAAAGAGGTGTTCCAGCGGCTGAGCAAAGCGCTCCCGCCCATGGCGCATGCCGCGTGGCGTGCGCAGACCGCCGCCTTCCGCCAAATGCCGCCCTCCGCCCCTGTGGACGGCTTTCCCACGCCGCAGCAGGTGATCGAAACGCTGGACCGCCTCACGCCGGACAACACGCAGATCGTCACGGATGTGGGCCAGCATCAAATGTGGACGGCGCAATACTATACCTTTGAGCAGCCCCGTACCTTCATCACCTCAGGTGGGCTTGGGGCGATGGGCTTCGGCCTTGGGGCCGCGGCAGGCGCCTGCCTTGCACACCCGGATCGAAAAACCATTCTTGTCAGTGGAGACGGCAGCTTCCATATGAATTTAAATGAGCTTGCGACGCTTGTCTCCTACCGGCTGCCCATTGTTGACCTTGTCATGAACAACACAGTGCTCGGCATGGTGCGGCAGTGGCAAACGGTTTTTTATGACCGCCGCTATGCGCAGACCGCGCCTCACCGGCAGACGGATCTGGTCCGGCTCGCCGAGGCATTCGGCGCGCAGGGCTTCCGCATAGAACGCCCGGAGCAAATCGAGCCCGTTTTGCAAACGGCGCTCTCCTGCGGTGGACCATGCGTGGTGGACTGCCGGATCTCGCCCGATGCCATGGTGCTGCCGATGATCCCTCCCGGCGGCGCCGTGCAGGATACCATCAACGTTTTTATGGAATAACCTAGTCTATACCCAGCACCTGTGAAAGGATTGATTGGATGGAAAAGCTGTCGCTCTCCGCGCTGGTGAACAACCACGCGGGCGTTCTGCTGCGTGTGGTCGGCCTGTTCTCCCGCCGCGGCTACAATATTCAGAGCCTCACGGTATCTGAAACGGAGGACCCGCGCTTCTCCCGCATGACGATCGTTTCCGAGGCGGCGCCCGTTACCTTCCGCCAGATGGAAAAGCAGCTGCTCAAGCTGGAGGACGTTGTCAAGGTGATCCGCCTGGAAGAGGATCACCTGATCGCAAGCGAGCTCGCCCTTGTAAAGGTGCGCGCGCTCAATCAAGACCGCCCCGCCGTGCTGCGCACGATTTCCAAACACGGCGCGCGCGTCAAGGATATCGGCCACCGCACCATCACCGCAGAGCTGACCGGCGCGACCGACCGCATCGACAGCTTCATTGAGGATATGGGGCTGCACGGAATCGTGGAAATGTCCCGCTCCGGTATGACGGCATTGGAAAGCGGCGATGAAGGCATCCGCGACCACGAAGCCGCCATATCTTCCCGCAGCGGCACTTAAAGATGGACAAAAAGATTGGCTCTGTGATACACTGGTGAAAAGGATCGCTTTCATTCTGATTTTTGTTTCACCATCGTTTGGAAGGAGGCGGCGCTTTTGCAACGCCATATCACCATTCTGGACTCTACGCTGCGCGACGGCGCGCAGGGAGAGGGCATCTCCTTCTCCGTAGAGGATAAAATCGGAATTGTGCGCGCGCTCGATGAATTAGGGCTTGCTTACCTGGAGGCGGGGAACCCTGCTTCCAACCCAAAGGAGTTGGAGTTCTTTGACCGGGCCGCGGCTCTTCCTCTAAAAAACGCAACGCTGGTCGCCTTCGGGAGCACCCGCCGCAAGGGCTGCGCCCCGGAAGAGGACCCAAACTGCCTGGCGCTCCTGCGGGCAAATACGCCGGTGGTTTCAATCTTCGGTAAGTGCTGGGAGCTCCATGTGCGGGAAATTCTGAAAACAACGCCAGAGGAAAACCTGCGTATGATCGAGGAGACCTGCAGCTTCTTCAGTGGGCACGGAAAAACGGTTATTTTTGACGCAGAGCATTTTTTCGACGGCTACCAAGCCAGCCCGGATTTCGCACTGGAGGCGTTGCGCGCGGCGAAGCGCGGCGGCGCGCGCATTCTCACGCTGTGCGATACCAACGGCGGTATGATCCCCTATGATATTTTTGCCATCACCACGCAGGTATGCGCCTCTTTTCCGGATACGGAGATCGGCATGCATGCACATGACGACTGCGGCATGGCCGTTGCAAATTCCGTCTGCGCCGTACAGGGCGGCGCCTCCCATGTGCAGGGCACGTTCCTCGGCTTTGGAGAGCGCACAGGCAACGCAAACCTTTCCGCTGTCATCCCAACGCTGCAGCTCAAATGCGGGCTTCCCTGCATCCCGGCGGAACGGATGCATACGCTGACTGCGACGGCTATGCGGATTGCGGAAACCGCCAACATCACCCTGCATAAAAATATGCCCTTCGTGGGCCGCAGTGCCTTTGCCCATAAAGCGGGCATGCATGCGGACGGCGTGCTGAAAAACGAGCGCTCCTTTGAACATATCGACCCGGCGCTTGTGGGCAATCACAGGCGCTTCCTGATGTCCGAGATGACGGGCAAATCCGCCGTTTTGCGGCGCGTGCAGAAAATTTATCCGGAGATCACCAGGGACTCCCCCGTGCTGGCTGATATTGTGGGTGAGCTCAAGGAAAAGGAGTATGAGGGCTATCAGTATGAGGGCGCGGATTCGAGCTTTGAGCTGATTATCCGCAAACGCGTGGAGGGCGTGGAACCCTTCTTCGACCTGATTAGCTACAAGGTACTCGACGAACTGCCCTATGACAATAACCATAGCGCCACCGCCACCATCAAAATCCGTGTGGGCGGCAAGGTGAAAATTGCCGCTTCCGACGGCGACGGCCCGGTGAACGCGCTCGATAAGGCGCTGCGCGAGGCACTGGCTGAATTTTACCCCTGCCTCAATGAGGTGCGCCTGATTGACTACAAGGTGCGCGTGATGGAGCCGAAGGACGCTACCGCCGCACGCGTGCGCGTATTGATCTCCTCTGCCGACGGCAGCGATATCTGGACGACGGTCGGCGTTTCTCAGGATATCATTGAGGCCAGCTGGCTTGCGCTGGTGGATTCCATTGAGCACAAGCTCTGCGCCTCTCCTCCCGGCAGCCGCTCTTCAAAGCCTAATATCGAATATCCAATATCTAATATCTAACAGGAGGTCTTTTTATGGGAATGACAATGACGCAGAAAATCCTGGCCGCGCACGCTGGCCTCAGCGAGGTGAAAGCGGGCCAGCTCATCGAGGCAACGCTCGATATGGTGCTCGGCAATGACATCACCTCCCCCGTGGCCATCAACGAGTTTGAGCGCTGCGGCGCGGATTCCGTGTTTGACAAAAGCAAAATCTCCCTGGTGATGGATCACTTCGTCCCCAATAAAGATATCAAATCAGCAGAGCACACCAAGCAGGTGCGCACCTTTGCCGCGAAATACGGCATCGAGCATTTCTACGATGTCGGCGAAATGGGCGTGGAACATGCCCTGCTGCCGGAAAAAGGCATCGTCGTGCCCGGCGACGCAGTGATCGGCGCGGATTCCCACACCTGCACCTATGGCGCGCTCGGCGCCTTCTCAACCGGCGTGGGCTCCACGGATATGGCCGCTGGCATGATTACGGGAAAAACCTGGTTTAAGGTGCCCTCCGCCATCCGTGTCACTCTGACGGGCACACTCCCGCAGTATGTCAGCGGCAAAGATGTGATTCTGCATCTGATCGGTCAGATCGGCGTGGACGGCGCGCTGTACCGCTCCCTGGAGTTCACGGGCGAGGGCGTCAGGGCGCTCTCGATGGACGACCGCCTCTGCATCGCCAACATGGCCATTGAATGCGGGGCGAAAAACGGCATTTTCCCGGTGGACGAAACCACGCTCCGCTATGTGGAGGGCCGCGCGCAGCGCCCATGGAAGGTTTATGAGGCGGATGCGGACGCACAGTATGAGCAGGAAATTACGATCGACCTCTCCGCCCTTCGCCCCACCGTCGCATTCCCTCACCTGCCGGAGAACACCAAAACGGTGGATGAAGCGGGCGATGTGTCGATCGATCAGGTGGTGATCGGCTCCTGCACGAATGGCCGCATGGAGGATATGCGCGCCGCGGCGGAGATCCTCAAGGGCCGCAAGGTGCACCAGGGCGTGCGCACCATTGTGATCCCCGCCACACAGGAGGTCTATCTGCAATGCATCCGGGAGGGGCTGGCGGAAATCTTCATTGAGGCCGGCGCCATCGTCAGCACGCCTACCTGCGGGCCGTGCCTGGGCGGCTATATGGGCATTCTGGCCGCAGGAGAACGCGCCGTTTCCACAACCAACCGCAACTTTGTCGGCCGCATGGGCCATGTGGACAGCGAGGTTTACCTCGCCTCCCCCGCCGTTGCAGCGGCAAGTGCGATCGCGGGCCGGATTGCAGACCCAGCCAAAATATAACAGCAAAGAAAGGAGCCTGACCAATGAAAGCACAGGGTTTGGTACATAAATATGGCAGCAACGTCGATACGGACGTGATCATCCCGGCGCGTTATCTCAACACTGCCGACCATAAGGAGCTGGCGGCACACTGCATGGAGGATATCGACCAGGAATTCATCCACAAGGTGAAGCAGGGCGACCTGATCGTAGCAGATCATAATTTCGGCTGCGGTTCCTCCCGGGAGCATGCGCCGATCGCTATCAAGGCTGCCGGGGTCTCCTGCGTCATCGCAAAGAGCTTTGCCCGCATTTTCTACCGCAACGCAATCAACATCGGCCTACCGATTCTCGAATGCCCTGAGGCGAGCGACGGCATCCGCAACGGCGACGAGGTATGTGTGGATTTTGATACGGGTGTTATCACCAACGTGACAACCGGCGAAACCTATCAGGCGGAATCCTTCCCTCCCTTTATCCAGAATATCATCGCCAAGGGCGGCCTGCTCAACTCCATTGCCCAAAAATAAAAGCCTGCTGCGGCCTGAAAACGGCTTTCTGAGAGGCAAAAATGGTTTAGAAGGTGCTGCTGTAAAGCGCTTTGCAGCAGCACCTCTTTTGATTCATCCGGCTGCAGCCGGGGCCGGGAATCTTTTCCCCCGCCTTGACTTTGCCTCCCCGACCGATTAAAATGAATAACGTATCGATGGGAGCTATTGTCGCAAACAGGCGCCAGACGCCCGTAAAGGAGTGTTCCAATGAAAACGAAACGAGTGCTCAGCCTTCTGCTTGCTGCGGTTCTGCTTGCCGCAGGATGGGTAGCCTATGCTGCAAAGGTGGAGCAGCAGTTTGAATCGACACCGGAGAGCAGCGCCTGGCTTCAAAATCTAATGGTCACTTATGATAAAGGGAACTATGCATTTGAAACCGCCACGATGGTGCCGCAGACGGATTACCGGCACGATAAGAGCCTGAGCGAATTTGAAACCGATGTTTCCTACTGGGTGAAGGCTTATACGATGGATGAAGACATGCGCTATGAGCAATATATCCTTGCCATGCGCTTTACCACCGATATTATGAAGTTCATGGGTGTCACGGAGGATGCCTCACAGGAGGAAATGCGCGCATGGCTGGTGGAACACGGAGTCGTCATGCCGCCGGAGGACGATGAAAACACCGAAACATATGTCATCCTCCTCTACGCCATGATGAAACAAAACGCCTATAAGCTGTTTTACCCCAACATGACGCCGCCCACCATCGCACCTGGCACCCCGCTGGAGGCCGCGCTCGTGCAATACCTTGCCAAGCTCATTGAGGAAGAGGAGAACATTGAACTGAGCGGGCCGCTGCCCGAAACCGTCCGCGGGCTGGTGCTCGACGTTGCAAAAGCCACCTTGAAGCAGGAAAAATACGGCAGCATCACTGTCCCTGCCGATATGCCGGATGAAAAAGTGCTCAAGCTGATGACGATCCGCACGCTGATCGTCGATCTAAAATACCCGCTCTATAAAGACGGCGTAGTAACAGATATCAAAAATCCGGATGATATTTCGGATGAAGAGCTGGGGCTCGCCTATCTCTCCGCCATGCTCAGCCAGCGCTACACGTTAGAGAAGGCGAAAGTTCCCTATATCCCCGCGATGGACGCTGTCTGGAACATGCAGTCATCACTTCCAAACAACGATGTGCCGCGCCTGATTCTGCGCCAGATGGCGAAGGAAAAGGGCAGCGATAAAATTACAAAGGATTTCACCAAACAGCAGGCCTGGGAAGAGGTGCTCCGCCTCGGCTACTTCCCGCTGGAGGATCAGTTCTATTGCGACATCTCAAATTATGTTGTCAATCTGCCCTATAAAATCAGCGATGTGCGCGTGCGCCCCACCGCCCTGAAAAACGGCGCAAAGATCACCGTCAACGGCAAGGAGATCAAAAGTGGCAGCGCGACGGAGATCCATTTCTCCATGATCGGCCAATCCACCACGCTGAACTACCATGTGACCAACACGGTGGACGGCAAAACGGAAACCATGGATTATTCCGTTAAAATCATCAACGGCAACAAGGATATGCCCGACGAAACCTATAAGACGCTCCCAACCATTAAGCGCCCCTCCTACGATATTCCCACCGGTAAAATCGAATCGATGGTAATGCCGGATGGAAGCCTTGTTTATACGGATGAACAGGGCGGGCAATATACGCTTCCTGCAGGCGCCGAATATGTGACGGACGAAAGCGGCAACGTGATCGGCATCAACGACGGGCTTGTGGTGCTCGACGACGACAGCACAGAGGGCACGACCGCCGATGCGCCGGCAATGGCCGGCGTGCGAGACGGCAAGGTTTGGAAAAAGATTGTGAGCATCGTTCTCCCTATCTGCGCGGTGCTGATCGCTCTGGCACTCGTTATCATCTATAAGAAAAAGCCGGAGCTTCTCCACCCAGGCAAGCATTCCAAGGTCAAAAAGCCCAAAAAGCCGAAAAACCGTTTTTAAACGGCGGCCGTATGCACAATAAACAGCATTCCAAAACGCAGGGCGGTTGATAACCGGCCTGCGTTTTATTGTTTCAAACAACCGTTTTAAGGGCTGGCGCTGTTCAGATCTGTTAAAAATTTAAAAAATATTCATCAAAGCCTTTCTTTTCGCGCTATAATTATGTTAAAGTTCTGAATAGAAGTTTGATCCATCCGCACCCAGCAGGGCGGCGGAGAAGGAGGATTTGCAATGAGCCTGGAAAAAATTATGGTCGTGGATGACGACCCCAATATCTGCGAACTGCTGCGACTTTATTTAGAAAAAGAGGGTTACACGGTGGAAATCGTCAATGACGGTGTAGCCGCGGTGGAGGCTTTTCAATCGGCACAGCCGGATCTCGTGTTGCTCGATATCATGCTGCCAAGGCTGGATGGCTGGCAGGTCTGCCGCGAAATCCGCCGTTTTTCGGACAAGCCGATTATTATGCTGACTGCAAAGGGCGAAACCTTTGACAAGGTGCTGGGCCTGGAGCTAGGGGCAGATGACTATGTTGTAAAGCCTTTTGAAGCCAAGGAGGTGGTTGCGCGCGTCAAGGCGGTGCTCCGCCGTACGTCCAACAGCAGCACCGAGCAGGTCAAGGAAGTCCGCTATGATAAGCTGATTATCAACCTAACGAACTATGAGCTGCGCGTAGACGGCAAGCAGATTGACACGCCGCCCAAGGAGCTTGAACTGATCTATCACCTCGCCAGCAATCCAAACCGTGTTTTCACCCGTGATCAGTTGCTCGACGAGGTGTGGGGCTTTGATTATTACGGTGATTCGCGCACCGTCGATGTCCACGTTAAGCGGTTGCGGGAAAAGCTGGAAGGCGTCAGTGATAAATGGGCGCTCAAAACAGTGTGGGGCGTTGGCTATAAATTTGAAACCAAGGAATAATGCGCGCCTTTCCCGTTTGTACATCGATCCATATTTTTGCACCAATCAGTTTGAAAGACCACTCTTTCAAACTTTTCCTTATGCCTTGGCGCATACGGCGGGGCATGGAAAGCGAGGCTGACTCAATTTGAAAGAACGATTCAAAGAGCGGTTTAAAAAAAAGCATCTGAATCTGTTTGCGAAATATTTCCTGGTCATCACCATGGTGATCTTTATCTGCTTTGCCGTGCTTGGCTGCTCCCTGCTGCTGTTCGTTTCCAACTACTGGCGCAGTGAAAAAACCAGCCTGCTCAAGGAGAATGCGCTGCAGGTGGCCTCCACAACGGCCGATCTCCTCGGCGCGGGGCAGCTCGACAGGGATGGAAAGGGCACTGTTGCAATCCTGTGCAATACACTCACGCTCGTCTCCTCCGCCATTGAGGCGGATGTGTTCATTTGCAACCTCGATGGCTCCGTGATCCTGTGCAAGGATCTCTTTACGCCCGAGATGCAGGAAGTGAACGCAAGCTCCTGCCCCATCCACGATGGGATGCATTTTCCCAAAGAGGTTGTGCAAAAAACGATCCAAAAGGAATATATCCGTGCGGGCACCCTGGAGGGCGTATACAGTGATTCCCATTTCATCATCGGCGAGCCGGTCATCGTAAACGGCGAGCCGGTTGCCTTGGTGTTTGCCACCAAGCCCACCTCCTCAGGGCTCGGGCCATATCTATGGAATATCTTTAAAATGTTCCTCTTTTCAGCGCTGATGGCGCTGCTGCTCGCATTTGTGGCAGTTTATGTGCTCACCTATAACCTCATCCGCCCTCTGCGCGAGATGAGCGCAGCCACAAAGCGCTATGCGCGTGGGGATTTCTCCTACCGGGTTGACTCGCATGGGAGCGGCGAGGAGCTCTCAGAGCTTGCCAGCGCCCTGAACTCCATGGCCAAAGCGCTCGCGGTGCTCGAATCCTCCCGCCGGAGCTTCGTTGCGAACGTATCGCATGAATTGAAAACGCCGATGACCACCATTGGCGGCTTTATCGACGGCATGCTCGACGGCACCATCCCGCCCGATCAGCAAAAGCACTATTTAGAGATTGTTTCCGCCGAGGTAAAAAGGCTTTCGCGCCTGGTTATGACAATGCTCAATATGTCCAAAATCGAGGCGGGCGAGCTAAAGCTCCAGCCGAGCAAATTCGACATCTCCGCACAGCTGTTTCAGGTGTTCCTGCTCTTTGAGCAGAGCATTGAGCGCAAAAAGATCGAAATTGCCGGCCTGGAGGAGATGAAAAGCGTCACCGTTGAGGCTGATCCCGATATGATCCATCAGGTATTGTATAATTTGATCGACAACGCGGTAAAATTTACACAAGAGGGCGGGCAGATTACAGCCTCCGTCCTCTCTGATTCGGAGAAGGTCATCGTCCGCATCCGCAATACCGGGCTGGGTGTTTCCTCGGAGGAAATCAACCGGATCTTCGAGCGGTTTTATAAGGTGGATAAATCCCGCAGCTTCGATGTCAAGGGTGCGGGGCTCGGCCTCTATATTGTAAAAAGCATCATTGAAATGCACGGCGGGCAAATCACCGCAAAAAGTGAAGAAGGCAAGTATACCGAGTTTGTCTTTTGGCTGCCGCTGCAATACGGGAAATTATTTTAGAGAACTTTAATCAGTCAAAATTATTTTCAATAATGTTTAAAAACTGTTCATACAGCCGTGACACAATAGCGAAAGGAACCTTTTATTCTGGAAGCAGCACTCAAACAAGGAGGCATTCACAATGGATGAATGGGATAACAAGAATAACGGCACCGGGCCGGATGCAAAGCAGACGGATAGCGCACATGATATGCACATAGAAAACAACGAGGATCAAACGCCGCCCTATACGCAGCAGCCCCCTTATCAGAGTTCCTTCGGGGCGGGCGGTTACTATCAGCAGGGCGGCTCTTCTCAGAACCAGCAGGGGCAGCAGCCCTATCAATCGCCCTACCAATACAACCAGGCGCCTGCGGGCGGTGGGGGACAGGATGGCAACGGTCCGAAAAAGAAGAAGAAAACCGGGCTGATTGTGCTGATTGTGATCCTCTGCATCGCGCTTGTTGCCGCCGGCATCGGCATCGCTATCGGGTTGACGCGGGACGATGACGGCGACTCCGGCAACAAGGCCACCAATCCGAACGGCCCAACCCTTGCCATCGAGGAAACGCCCGACAGCAAATCCTCTACCAACGAAAAAGGCGAATTGACTGCTGAGGAGGTCGCCAAAAAGGTAAAGCCCTCGATCGTAGGGGTCATCGTATCAGAAACCACCCAGAATAACATGATGGGCCAAGGCCAAAATGAATCCGGGGAAGGCACGGGCATCATCATGGGGGAAGATAAAACCGGCAAATACACCTATATTATCACCTGCGCGCATGTGATCAGCGGCAACAATGTCAAAGCCACTGTGCAGCTGGAAGACGGCACCTCTTATGATGCCGACGTGGTCGGATACGATGAGCGCTCTGATGTGGGCGTGCTGCGCATCAAGGCCTCCGGCCTTCAGGCCGCCACCTTCGGGGATTCCTCCAAGCTTGCCGCGGGCCAGCAGGTCTTCGCCATCGGCAACCCGCTTGGCACAGAGTTTTTTGGCACACTCACCGGCGGCTTTGTCTCCGCGATCGACCGCCCTATCAGCAGTGAGATCGGGTATCCGATGAAATGCATCCAGCACGACGCGGCAATCAACCCTGGCAACTCCGGCGGCGCGCTCGTCAATATGTACGGCCAGGTCATCGGCATCAATTCCTCCAAAATCGCGGAGGGCTATGAGGGCATTGGCTTCGCCATCCCGATCAATTCCGCGAAGGAGATCGTCGATAAGCTCATCGCAAACGGCTACGTGCCCGGCAGGCCGAAGCTCGGCGTCACCTATTACGCGGCCAGCCAGCAATCCAGCTACCGCATGATCGTCCAGCTTACGGATCTTCCGGCCGGCACGCTGGTCATCAAGAGCATCGGCTCCGACAGCGATCTTGCCAACACAAACGCCAAAGCGGGCGATATGATTATCGCTGTCAATGGCAAAAACCTTGATAACTCCAACACGCTCCTGGAGCTGATTGAAGAGAGCAAGGTTGGCGATACGCTCACCCTGACACTGTGCCGGATTGACAATAACTACAAAACCTCCAAATTCGATGTAAAGGTAAAACTCGTGGAGGATAAGGGCTCTTCCTCCTCCAGCGAAGCAACGGAAACTCCCACAACCAACACCTATTTCAATCCCTTTGGATTTTAATAGAGCAAAAATAAACCAAATCAGAACCGCCCTGCGGGGAGCGTCCAGACAGACGCTTCCCCGCAGGGCGGTTTTTTGATAAAAGATACGCAGAGAGGTTGCAGGCCGCTCCACTTAAATCCTATCAGCCACACTTTTTCACGCGCTCTTTCCAGCGGCGCTTCATCTTTTTGCGCGCCGCCCTGTTCGGCCTTCCGAGCTCTGCGATCATGCGCACGTGCAAAGGCCGCCGCGTCAGAAACTCCGCACCCGGCGCAAGCGTTGTGCGCGGATGCGCAATCAGGTCTTTTGCCGCATCAACCGGTTCGTCTATGATATACAGAAATCCTCTTTTGCGGCCATTATGCAAAATCGTGCCGTCCTCCTCACAGGAGAGCAACGGCGGCTTGTGCGAAAATGCTTCCGCCAGCGCTCGATCCAGCGTGACCGTGCTCCCTACCCGCAGGAGGGAAAAACGCATATTGGGGCCATGATACCAGATGCTTTTGGGATTGATTTTATAAAGATCCATCCTCTTCCATTCTCCTTCCTAAGCCAGACAGCCCTAATCCAGTAGGCCTTAACCATTCACGGGAGAATATATTGCTTCACCTGCTCCAACAGTGCAAGGTCCGCCGTCGCCTCCAAATAAAGCCCGTTTTCCCGGTACTCTTCCCTATGGATGACCCCCTCCCTGCGCAGCCGCGCGGCGAAAGCGCCCATATCAAAGGGCAGCAGGAGCTCCACCCTGCGGCGGGAGGCTGGCAGGGCGGCTACAACCGCATCGAGCAGCTGCTCCATCCCCCTGCCATACAGGGCCGAAACCATCACCGTATGCCCGATGGAGGGCAGATTGTAAACGTCGCCCGCCAAATCACATTTATTCATTACGGAAACCACCGGCTTCCCGGCGCATCCCAGCTCGTCGAGCAGCTTCGCCGTCACTTCCAGATGCTCGGCACACTCCGGGCTGGAAGCGTCGCACACATTGAGGATCACATCAGCACTCGCGGCCTCCTCCAATGTGGATTTGAAGGCCTCTACCAGCTGGTGGGGCAGCCTGCGCACCAGGCCGACCGTATCAATGAGCATAACAGTGCGCCCATCCGGCAGGGTCAGGGCGCGGGCGGTGGGGTCGAGCGTTGCAAAGAGCTTATCCTCCGCCAGCACGCCCGCATGGGTGAGCGTATTCATCAGGGTGGATTTCCCGGCGTTGGTGTAGCCGACGATTGCCACCGTTTCCACCCCGTTTTTATTGCGCCGCTCCCGCAGACGGGCGCGCCTGCGCTCCATAATTTCGAGCTGATTTTCCAGCGCGCCGATCCGCCGCCGGATATGCCTGCGATCGCTTTCCAGCTTGCTTTCACCCGGGCCGCGCGTGCCGATGCCGCCGCCCAGGCGGGAGAGCTCCGTGCCCTTGCCGCCCAAGCGCGGCAGAGCATATTTGAGCTGTGCAAGCTCTACTTGCAGCTTGCCCTCGCTCGACCGGGCGCGCGCGGCAAAAATATCCAGGATCAGCATCGTCCGGTCAATCACGCGCACATCCGTGAGCTTCTCAATATTGCGCTGCTGGGAGGGCGTCAGTTCACTGTCAAAAATCAGCAGATCCACTTCGTTATCGCAACAAAAAGTTTTAATCTCCGCGATCCGGCCGGAGCCGATAAAAGTAGCTGCATCCGGCGTGTCGCGCTTTTGCACCATTTTTGCGAGCACCTCCGCGCCCGCCGTGTGCGCGAGCTCCTCCAGCTCGTCGATGGATGCCTGCGCGTCAAACGCACCCGTATCCACGCTGACAAGCAATGCGCGCTCCGGGCGCTCTATATTTTCAAAATAAGCCATAAAAATGACCGCATCCTTTCCCACTCGCCGTGGTATTTGCAGCGCCGTATTTTCCGGCGCAAAAGAGAAAACCGCCTGTGCCCCTTTTCCCTGATCTTTCCGGCCGGTTAGGCCGGTCATTTGTATCATATCCCACTTTGTTTTTTTATGCAATAACGTTTGAAAAATATTGTACGCGGGAGAAAATGGTGGTACAATAAAATGAAACGATATCGGATGGGAAACCGCCTGCGGCGCTCGCGGCTTCCTTGTAAAATGGGGGGACTTCTTTGAAGCAGGAAGAACTGATGCGTCTTTTGGCGCGCGAGAAAGAAAAAAGCGGCACACTGATTCTCGCGCACACCTATCAGGCGCCGGAAATTCTCGCGGCTGCCGATGTGTGCGGCGACAGCTACGCCCTCGCCAAGGCTGCCACCGCCTACCAGGATGAGCGCGTGGTTCTATGCGGTGTGCGCTTTATGGCGGAAACCGTTAAAATTTTATCCCCGGAAAAAACAGTGGTTTTGCCGAAAAAACGCGCAACCTGCCCGATGGCGGAGCAGATCACGCCTGCGCGCGTGCGCGCCTTCCGTGAGGAGAACCCGGAGGTTACGGTCGTCGCTTATATCAACACGACCGCCGCGCTCAAAGCGGAATGCGATGTGTGCGTTACCTCGTCGAGCGCAGTGAAGATCGTCCATGCGCTGCCCGGGCGCAAAATCCTTTTTATTCCGGATCAAAACCTGGGCGCGTGGGTGCGCAAACAATGCCCGGAGAAAGAAATTATTCTCTGGGACGGCTGCTGCCCGGTACATAACAGCATTACGCAGCAGGATGTGCTGCGTGCCAAGGCCCAGCACCCGAGCGCCAAGCTCGCCATGCACCCCGAATGCCCGCCGGAGGCCCTCCAGCATGCGGATATGGTCGGCGCCACCAGTGCCATCATCGACTATGCCCTGCAAAACGGGCAGGAGGATATCATCTTCGGCACGGAATGCGGTGTATACAATGATTTGATTCAAAAATACCCCAAGCGGCATTTCTATCAGCTGCGTGGAGATAAGCTCATCTGCCCGGATATGAAAATGACCTCCCTACAGGATGTTTATCTGGCGGTCACCGGCGCAGGCGGGGAGGAAATCGTGCTGGAAGAACCTTTACGCAAGGCCGCGAAACGCAGCCTCGACAATATGCTCAAATACGGCGGCTGACCGCCGCGTGGGAAAAGAGATGCCAAAAGAATGGTGAAAAAACAAAAATATGATGTCATCATCGCTGGCTGCGGTGTCGCCGGGCTTTACGCCGCGCTTCAGTTTGATGAAAGCAAGCAGATTTTGATGCTTTCCAAGCGGGAGGACACGCTCTCAAACAGTTCCCTCGCCCAGGGGGGCGTAGCGGCTGTGCTCGATTTTGAGAACGACAGCTTTGACCTGCACTATGAGGATACAATGATTGCAGGCGGCCATAAAAACACGCCTGCGAGTGTGGACGTGCTCGTCCATGAAGGGCCGGACGACGTGCGCCGGATTATGGAGCTCGGCGTGGATTTCGACAAGGCGCCGGATGGCCGCCCGCAAAAAACGCTGGAGGGCGGCCATTCCCGCCGCCGGATCGTGCACCATAAGGATCAGACCGGCTATGAAATCGTGATTAAGCTCTTGGCCCAGGTGCGGCAGCGCCCAAACATCGAGCTTGTGGAAAACACCACTGTGTGCGAGATGGCGCAGGTGCGCGGCGGCTTCCGGCTGGATCTGCTGTGCGGCGAGGAGCCGGGCAGCGTTTTTTGCAGCTACTGCATTCTGGCAACAGGCGGCATCGGCCGTGTTTACCGCTACACCACCAATTCCGCCATTGCAACGGGCGACGGCATCCGCCTCGCATATGAGCTCGGCGCCCAGATCAAAAATTTAAGCTACGTCCAGTTCCACCCCACAGCCTTCCATTCGGAAAAGGAGCGCGAGCAGTTCCTTATCAGTGAGGCGGTTCGTGGGGAGGGCGCTTATCTGCTCAACTGCGAGCGAAAGCGTTTTATGTCCCACTATGACGACCGGCTGGAGCTCGCCCCGCGCGATGTTGTTTCCCGCGCGATCATCCTGGAATCACGCCGCACAGGCAGCAACCAGTTTTTCCTCGACATCACCTATAAGGACCGCGACTTTTTATATAACCGTTTCCCCGCCATCTCCAAGCGCTGCCTGGAGGAGGGAGTAGACATTGCGCAGGATCCAATCCCCGTATTTCCCTGCCAGCATTACCTTATGGGCGGCATCGCGGTAGATCTTACCGGGCGCACGGCTGTGCCGCGCCTGTATGCCGCCGGAGAATGCTCCAACACCGGCGTACATGGGGCCAACCGCTTGGCCAGCAATTCCCTGCTGGAGGCGCTCGTGTTCGGCCGCCACGCGGCGGAGGATATTTTGCGCTGTATGGAGAAGGGCTATCTGCAGGTGGAGGCACCCGCACAGATTGACCCGCCGCAATTCGATGGCGCCCCCCTGCCGCACGGGCTTCGCACGGAAATCCGTGATATCATGCAGCGCGCCTATTTCGTCATTCCCAACCCAACGGCTGTCCACACCGGGCTCAGGCGGGTGGAAGAAATCCGCCGTCGCCTGAAAAGCGGCCATTTCGCCGTCACCCGCGATTACTGCGAGGCGCTGAGCCTCGCCACGGTGGCCTCCATCATCCTGCGTGAAGTGGATGAAGGTTAAAAAACGGGAATTAGTTCAGACCGATTGTTTTGTGTGACAGAAAGGATGGGTTCCTCATGATGCTCCCTCAGTTTTATATCGACGACCTGATCCGCCAGGCGATCCGTGAAGATATTAATTATATTGACACCTCGGCGGACTATCTGATTCCGCCGGATCAGGCGGGCAAGGCCCGCTTCCTTGCCAAGGCGGACGGTGTTCTCTGCGGCCTGCCGGTCGCATTGCGCGTGTTTGAGCTGCTCGATCCATCCTTCCGCACCCAGTGCTTCCATGCGGATGGCGACGCACTCCAAAAGGGCGATATCATCGCAGAGCTCAGCGGCAGCACTGCCATGCTGCTCAAGGGCGAGCGCACCGCGCTCAACCTCATCCAGCACATGTCCGGCATCGCCACCGCCACAGCGCAGGCCGTGAGGCTTGTAGAGGGCACGCGCGCATCGATTACCGACACCCGCAAAACACTGCCTGGTCTTCGCTCCCTGCAAAAATATGCAGTCGTCTGCGGCGGCGGCAAAAACCACCGCTACAACCTCTCTGACGGCGCGATGCTCAAGGATAACCACATTGATGCGGCCGGCGGCATCACGAACGCGATCACCCTGTTGCGTGGGAAGCTCGGCCATATGGTAAAAATCGAAGTGGAAACCCGCAATCTCGATGAGGTGGCCGAAGCCCTGCGCGCGGGTGCGGAGATCATTATGCTGGACAATATGCCGCTTGAACGGATGCGCGAGGCCGTGCAGATGGCGGATGGAAAAGCCTTGCTCGAGGCCTCCGGCGGCATCACGCTCGAAACGCTGCGTCCCGTTGCAGAAACCGGCGTGGATATCATTTCCATCGGCGCGTTGACGCACTCCGTCAAGGCCTTCGATATCTCCATGAAGCTCGTCCAGGAGCGCAACAAGTTGGATTGATCGCCAAGTAAATAACTGATAAAAGGGGAGCGCCGCATTCTACCAGCGGCGCTCCCCCTTCTTTCATGCCAAGTAAGAAGCGTTATCCTACGGTTTTTTCATATCATGGCCAGCCGCTACATCAGCGGCGTAAACAGCATAAAAATCCGCTCTGAGAGCTTCGTCCAGGCGCTGCGCTTTGCAAAATCCTCCGGTAAGTACTCCTTTGCATGCGTCAAATCCTCTTCAAAGATCGCATTGTATTCCCGCACCAGCCCATTTTCATAAAAGATTCCACAGATCTCATCATCCACCAAAAGGCTTCGCATATCCATATTGACGGAGCCGACACAGCAAATTTCATCGTCTATCACCATGGTTTTGGCATGGATGTACCCGTTGTATTTATAAACGTGCGCCCCATATTCCATCATTTCCGCAGCAAAATAATTGGTGATGGGATCCAGGAAAAAGTTGGCTTTGACGGATGGAATCATCATTTCAACCTTAATACCGGAGGCCGCTGCGGTTTTCAATGCATCGAGAATGGAGCAGTCTGGGATAAAATACGGCGTTTGAATCCGAATTTGCCGCTGTGCGGAGCGAATCATACTCATATAGCACATCTTGACACTCTCTTTATCATTATCTACGCCGCCGGTCACAAACTGGCAAAGTTTTTTTTCATTCCCGGGCAGGTTCACCTCCCTCAGGCGAAGGTTGGAATATTTTCGCTGAAATTCGCGCCCATTCAGGGCGGTTGACAAATCCAGAAGAAACTCATTTTCCAGCGCGTGCACACAATCCCCTGTGAGGCGAACCTGCGTATCCCGCCAAGGATTTTTGACCTTCGCACCGTTCGCATATTGGCTCCCGATATTCATACCGCCGATATAGCCAATTTTACGATCAATCGTCACAATCTTCCGATGGCTCCTAAAATGGCTGAGATAGGGCTTCAGCCGTTTGACCGTTCCGCCCACCTGCCTCAGCGGCCGGAACAGGGATGCCGGCGTGGAAAGGTTGGCAATAAAGTCGCACAGGACGATCACCTCCACACCCTGCTCCTGCTTTTGCGTTAGAAGGGAGAGCAGTGCCTGCCCAACCCCGTCGTTTTGGATTGTATAAAATTCCAGATAAACGCTTTCTCGTGCACTTCTGATATCGGCAAACAGCTGTTCATAATGACTTTTCCCACTTGTATAAAAAGCAGCCTGATCATAGACGCACAGCGGCGCGTCGTTATAATGGTAATTAAAGCGCGCCACATCGGCATCAATTCCGCCCATGGTATCAATATGCCGCTCAGCGCAGCTCTCCAAGGGCGGCAGGTTCGCCTGCAGCCTCTTGCTGCGAAAATAGCGGGTTGTCTTGATGGCGGACGTGCTCCCGAACGCCAAGTAAAATAGGAGCCCTACATACGGCACACAGCTGACGATCAGCACCCACATCAATGCCTCGTTCGGCTGTTTCCTTTCAAAAAAAATGACGCTTAGGATCGTTAGCACATATAGAAGGATAAAGAAAAACTTAAGCATACGATCAACTCCCCGCAGCTGGCTGGGCGGCGCACAGCCCAGCTCGCAGTACGATAATCGGCCCTCTTCCTACGGTTGGAAGAGGACCGCTGTTATACATAGACATCCGCTATAACCATTTTACACGGCAGTTGTAGCCGCCGCTGTGGAAGAATCCGCTTCAGCGCTGGTAGGAGCCTCGCTGACCGTTTCTCCCTCCGTTTCAGACGGTTGCGCCTTGGTGGCTGCCGTTTCCGGCGGATCGGTTGCCTGAATTGCGCTGATATAATAGGATTCGCCTTTTTCACGCAGTGTGATCTTCATATATTTATCCGGCTCAGGGGCCACAATATCTCCATTTGCATCCTGTACCCACTGCCCACCGGCGATATAGCCGACAGTCAGGTAGGTCGTTGCGCCCTTCTTCTCAATCTCATAAATCTGCGCCGTATAGAGCTGGTCAACACCTGCAACCGGGATATGATAGGTTTTCGTTGCCGCGTCATAGGGGAATTCATAGCCATAGCCGGTAATTGTCGCATGCTGCGGCTTCACCTCAGTGCCAAACAGGTATTCAAACTGTTTTTCCACATCCGCCTGCGGGATGACCATATAGCCGCCCTCTTCATACGGATATCGATCCGGGTCGGGATCGCTGCGCAGCAGGGACCATATGGCAGCCTCCATCAGCTGGCCGATATCCGCCTGGCTCAGATCGTCGAAGGGCGAAGGGTCATTCATAATGACGGGGGCAATGAACTTCTGATACTCCTCTTTCATCGCATTCTCGCGCTTCTCCACAACACCTTTGACGCCGCTTACGCCTGCGCCGACGATTGCCACCACGCCGGCAACCACCAGCACGATAACGAGCAACCCGAGCGGGAACGCCCAGGACCTTCTCTTTTTACGGGACGGCCTTGCTTTTGTATCCATATGGGCAAATCCTCCTGTTTTGATCGCAGCGCAGTTCCGGCTAGCGAACCTGCCCTGCACCGTAAATCTTATATTTCACACTGGTCAGCTCGCTGAGCCCAAGCGGGCCGCGCGCATGCAGCTTTTGGGTAGAGATGCCGATCTCCGCTCCAAAGCCGAACTCTCCGCCATCCGTATACCGGGTGGATGCATTCACATAAACCGCAGCCGCATCCACCTCGTTGAGGAATTGCTCCGCAGCGCTGTAATTTTGTGTCACAATGCATTCACTGTGCCCGGTTCCATAGCGGCCGATGTGTGCAATCGCTTCTTCGATGCTGCCGACAACCTTTACCGCCAGAATATAATCCAAATATTCCGTGCTCCAGTCCGCCTCCTGTGCGGCTTCAATGCCGGGCAGGATCGCACGGGCCGCTTCATCTCCGCGCAGAATCACCTGCTTCTCATCGAGCCTGCGCTTGATCAGCGGCAGCGCCTGCTGTGCAATCCCGCGGTGCACCAAAAGGCTCTCGCATGCGTTGCACACCGAGGGACGAGAGGTTTTCGCATTGAAAACGATCTCCGCCGCCATTTCAAGATCTGCCGCCTGATCGACATAGATGTGGCAGTTGCCCACGCCCGTTTCAATCACCGGCACCGTCGCATGCTCCACCACCGCGCGGATCAGCCCGCCGCCGCCCCTGGGGATCAATACATCCACATACGCATTGAGCCGCATCAGCTCATTGGCGGAATCGCGCGACGTATCCGCCACGAGCTGGATGCAATCTTGCGGAAGGCCCGCCTGCTCCAGCGCGGCGCGCATCACAGCAGCAATCGCCTGGTTGGAATGGATCGCCTCCTTGCCGCCGCGCAGGATCACCGCATTGCCGGATTTCAAGCACAGCGCCGCGGCGTCGGCTGTTACATTGGGGCGCGCCTCAAAAATCACTGCCACAACGCCGAGGGGCACCGCCACCTTTACAATCTGCAAGCCGTTCGGCCTGTTCCCGCCGGAGAGCACCTTGCCCACCGGGTCCGGCAGGGCAACAATCTCCCGCACCCCCTGCGCCATCCCCGCAATACGGGCCTCATCCAGGCGGAGACGGTCAAGCAAAGCCGGGCTCATGCCCGCCTGCTCCCCGTTGGCAAGATCCTTCGCATTTGCCTCCAAAATCGCAGCAGTATGTTCCAGCAAAGCATCCGCGATTTGGGCAAGGCCATGATCTTTACTAGCAGTGGAAGCCGTGCGCAAAAAACGCTCCGCCTGCTTTGCCCGCTGCCCTAATTGTTCCAATGCGGTCATTCCCGATTCCTCCTCGCTTTAAAAAAGGTGCCGATCTGGCGGCCCTCCAATATCTTATATAAATCCTGCGGCGCGTCGCCGTTCATCACAATCGTATCAATCCCTGCCTCTGTGGCAAGCTCTGCGGCATGCAGTTTTGTCACCATGCCTCCGGTGCCGCGCTGCGTTCCGCTGCCGCCGGCCAATGCCCGGATCCTGTCATCAATCTCATCCACCACCGGAATCAGACGGGCATCCGCATCCTTGTGCGGATCGCTGTCGTACAGGCCGTCGATATCGCTGAGAATCATCAGAGCGTCCGCCTGCACAAGCCGCGCAACGATCGCCGAAAGGCTGTCGTTGTCACCGAATACAATCTCCTCCACGGCTACGCTGTCGTTTTCATTAACGATTGGGATCGCACCGTAGGCGAAGAGCTTTTCAAAGGTATTCACCAGATTGGTCTTCCGGCATTCATTTTCAATATCCCCCCGTGTGATGAGCAGTTGGCCCACAGTGTGCCCATACTCGCCGAAAAGCTTATCATACATAAACATCAGCTCGCATTGCCCCACGGTTGCCGCCGCCTGGCGGCCCGGCGTATCCTCCGGCCGCTCGCGCAGGCCGAGCTTCCCAACGCCAACACCGATTGCGCCACTTGTCACCAGCACAACCTCCATCCCGGAGTTAAGCAGATCAGACAGCACACTTACGAGCTTTGCCATCCGGCGGATATTTGTTTTTCCCGTCTCATAGGTCAGCGTGGAGGTGCCCACCTTGACGACGATGCGTTTTGCTTGCTTTAATACAGGCATATTCCGTCCCCTATTCCCTAATGCCGGTTCAAACCGGCAATTGATGAATATAATATATCTGAGTTATCTTTACAATGCTTTTCAAAATAGCGTTGCCGCTCAGCGGCAGGAGGCGTTTCACGCCGACAGGCATTTTTCCAATGCGTCAAACGACTCGTTTGACGCTATTATATCACAGCTTCCTGCAATCCACAAGCAAAACGGAGGGCACGGGGACCGGCCCGATTTCTGATATTCTCCTTCTCAAAAAGTGATTCAACAAAAAATCATTCAAAAAAATCCGCCTTCCTGCTTGACTTTCTCCTTCGATTGGGATATATTAAAACCATCATATGAATAGTTGTTCATATGATGTATTGTGCAATGGTTTATTTGATAGGAGGAGGCTAGCCGTATGGAACCCAAACAAGCCGCTTTGCTCACACCGTCTGAAATGCCGGAATACTGCTGTGCTGAGCCGGAAACACATGAGGATATCATCGCCTGCACGCGTGCACAAATGCCGAATGAAGAAGTCCTCTACGATGTGGCCGAGCTTTTTAAGGTATTTGGCGACAGCACGCGCATCCGCATCCTCAGCGCCCTGCTCGACCATGAGCTGTGCGTATGCGACCTGGCGGAGCTATTGGGCATGGGGCAAAGCGCTATTTCTCACCAGCTACGCATCCTGCGCACCGCCGGCCTGGTCCGCCCCAGGCGAGATGGCAAAACAATGTATTACGCGCTGGATGACGAGCACGTCCATTCCATCTTTGCCGCAGGGCTACAACATATTTTACACAAGAGAGGGGCGATCTCCTTATGACAAACCGCAGGCAGTATAAACTGAACAACCTGGATTGTGCAAGCTGTGCATCCAAAATCGAAGAACGGCTCTCCGCGATTGACGCTTTTTCCGAGGTGAGCGTAAGCTTCCCCACCGCTACCCTGACCCTGAAAGCAGAGGGCGAGCCCCGCGCATTGGCAGACCGGATCAACCTGGAAATCAGCCGTGTGGAGCCGGGCTGCGTGGCCGTTGAAGTTTCCAGCGATCAGGCCGGAGCCCATACGGAACAGGGCCACAGCCATACACATGGCGAAGCGGAAGGCAAATGGCAGATTGGCACCGTGATCGCCGCGGCCATATGCTTCGTGGCAGCCTATCTCTGCCGGGAAATTTCTGCGGTTCCGGCCATCCTTTCTCCTATCCTATTCGTATCGAGCATTCTGCTCGCCGGCTGGCCAGTTTTTGCAGCCGCCGTCAAGAGCCTGCGCCACATCAGCCTGGATGAGCATCTGCTCGTCACCATCGCCGTGGTTGCGGCCTCTTTTATGGGTGATTTTGCGGAGGCGGCCGCCGTTACCCTCTTTTTTGGTGTAGGGGAATTATTTGAGCACTATGCAGTCGGCCGCTCCCGCAAATCGATCGCCGCGCTGTCTGAAATCCGGCCGGATACCGCCAATCTCCTGCTGCCGGACGGCGCCACGCAGCAGGTTGCCGCACAGGCGGTGGAAGTGGGCGCAACGCTGCAAATCTTGCCCTTTGAGCGCGTCCCGCTCGACGGCGTGGTGCTTTCCGGTGAAAGCACGGTGGATGCCTCCGCCATTACTGGCGAAAGTGCCCCGCAAAACGCCGGGCCAGAATCTGAATTGCTCAGCGGCATGATTAATGGCTCCGGCACCTTAACGATGCGGGTCGTCAACTCCTATGCACAGTCCGCCGCCTCCCGGATTATCGATATGGTGGAAAATGCCGCCCAGCGCAAAGCGCCCGCGGAACGGCTTGTCACCAAATTTGCAAAGATTTACACGCCCGTCGTCGTGGTATTGGCGGCCTTGCTCGCCATCGTTCCCCCGCTGCTCGGCGGCGATTGGAAGGAATGGGCGCATAACGCGCTCGTGTTCCTCGTGGCCTCCTGCCCGTGCGCGTTTGTGTTAAGCGTTCCGCTGGGCTTCTTCGCAGGGGTTGGCGCCGCCTCCAAACGCGGGATTCTCGTCAAAGGCGGCTGCTATATCGAAACCCTGGAAAAGCCGGGAGCCGTCGTATTTGATAAAACTGGCACTCTCACCACCGATCAATTCACCGTCACCCATATCGCCACGGTAAACGGTGTTTCCGAACAAGCGGTTTTAGAGGCGGCCGCGCTCGCCGAATACCGCTCCAACCATCCGATCGCCCGATCAATCGTTGAGGCTTTTGGAGCGATTGACGAAACCCGGATCAGTGATTTTTCTGAAACGCCTGGCGGCGGCACCTGCGTGATTGTGGATGGGGAAGAAATCCTCTGCGGTGCAGAGCGGCTCATGCAGGCACATGGAGTGAACACCTCCATGCTGCCGGATGAGATGGTATATGTTGCACGCAGCGGGCAGCTTTTAGGGGCCGTTTCTGTTTCTGGCAAGCTGCGTGAAGATTCCGCCCTTGCGGTCAAGCAGCTGCGTGCGCTGGGTGTCAACCGGATCGTCATGCTCACAGGCGACCATGAGGAAGCGGCCAGGGATGCGGCCGCTGCGTGTGGGATTACCGAATACCACGCCGGCCTTCTGCCGGAGGAAAAGCTGGAAATCCTGGAACAGATCAAACGGGAGAGCGGCGTGACCGCCTTTGTCGGCGACGGCATTAATGACGCCCCTGTGCTTGCCGCCGCGGATGTGGGCGTTGCGATGGGGCTCGGCACGGATGCTGCCATTGAGGCGGGCGACGTCGTTTTAACGAATAACCAGCCCTCTAAGCTGCCGCAGGCAATCGTTCTCTTCCGCCGCTGCATGCGGATCATCCGCTTTAACATCACGTTTGCGCTCCTTGTAAAAGGCGTCGTGCTCGTGCTTGGCGCGCTGAGCCTTGCAGGCATGTGGGCGGCCGTATTTGCCGATGTGGGCGTTACGATTCTCGCTGTGCTGAACTCTGCCCGGATTCTCAGCAAAAAAGCTTAATATATTGTGCCACAAAACGGGCGCGCTGCAAAACAGGTATGTCCACCATTTGCAGCGCGCCCTTGTTCTGTCCCCAAAACTGGTCGAATTGGATTTATTCCGCTCGAAACTTGCCTTCTCCCGGGAAGCATGCTAAAATAATCCATGCCAAAACGATTGCGAAGCGGCCTGTCAGACACCACGATTTTACACAGATAACAAGTGAGGTGGCAGCGTGCTTTCCCTTTACCTTTCCATGATCGACACACAGGAGGAGCGTGAAAAATTTGAACGCCTCTTCCACCAATATGAACGCTGCCTGAAATACACGGCGCAGAATATTCTGTTTGACGAGCACCTGGCTGAGGACGCTGTGCAGGAAACGTTCATCCGTATCATCAGCTGCCTGGATAAAATTGATGAGTCAGACGAGCACAAAACGATCGCATTTTTGATAACGGTCATCAAAAATATTTCCTACGATATGAAGCGCAAGCGCGGCAAGGCCCAAGAGGAATCTTCTTTAGAGGAAATGATAGAGCTGGATTCCGACCCGGAGGATCGGGAAAACCGGCCGGACGCGTTGCTGTTGCGTCGGGAGCAGGAGGAAACGATTTTGCAGGTGATCCGCTGCCTGCCTCCCGATTACCGCTACGCGCTCACTTTAAAATATGCGTATGGCTGCAACACCGCCCAGCTGGCGACCCTGCTCAATTGCTCGGAGAAGCTCGCGCGCGTCAAGCTTTCCCGCGCACGCAAAAGCCTGATGAGCCGGCTGGAACAGGTTTTGACAAAGCCTGATCAGTAACGGCTCACAGTTCCTTGATCTCCGCCCCTTTATAATAATGCTGAATGATCTCCTCCCAGGAACTGCCCTGCCGGGCCATATAATCCGCGCCGTACTGGCTCATCCCCACGCAGTGGCCATAGCCACTGACGTGGAAGGTGAACCGGTCGTTTTTATATTCCAGGGTAAAACATGCGCTGCGCAGGCCAAAGGCCTCGCGCGCCTGCTGCCCGGTCACCTTTTGCCCGCCAATGGTGATGGAAGTGACCGTCCCCGCCTTGGAGGTTTCCGGGTTGGCAAACCACTTGGATGCGTCGCCCTCCAGGGAAACCTGGCCCAGCTTTTTGGCCATTGTGCTGAATTGATCCTTTGTGAGGGAAAGCGTGGAAGCATAGTCCGGCGAAAGCCGGTCCCCTGTGCTCTGCACAGATTGGAGATACGGCAAATCCTTCCCCCAAACCACCTGCGCGCTCTCCGTCTGCCCGCTGCATATGGCATGGAAAGCCGCGACGATCGGCTCCCCATTGTATACGATCGCTTTGCCGACGACCGCCTCACAGGCCTCGCTGATTTTTTTATAATAGGTGTCGAACTTGCCGCCCCATTTCTCCCGACTCTCCTCCTTGCTGATAAAGCCCTGGTGCTGTGAGCTGTCGTCGTTGAGATAAGCGCCGGAAAGCGCGTCATCGGGCTTTTTCAGCTGCTCGTTACGGCTACGTAGCGCAAAGGTGTAGCAGGCCGCCGCCTGCGCCTTGAGCGCTTCCGTGTGGTAGGTCGGCGGCATTTCCGCACTGACCGCTCCGATCACATATTCCAGATCGCTCATCGTCTCCACCCGGTTGCTGGAAGCGCGCAGCACCTTCATTGTGCCCGCTTCCCCCGCCTGACCCTTCTGCACTTCTCCGGCGGAATTTCCGCCAGATAGGCTGTCCGGAATTTGGGCGGCGCCCTCTCCCATCGCCAGTAGCGGCGTAACCACCATAATCAGCAGTAGTGTCATGCATAAAACTCCATATCTGCGCATTTTCCTCATCCTTTCCCAATCGCAGGGGCGGCGCGCGGAGGAGTCTCCCCGCAATTCCGCCTATGCAGGTTCCCATTGAAAACCTTGACTTTACCCTGTCAGCGATATACAATATTATGAACGATTATATTTTGTAGAGCGGTGATGCCAATGGCAAACTATATCTCCCCCCTTTCCAACGATTCTCTTTCCAATTTATGCAAGGAGCTTGGCAAAAATAACTCCATCAACCCCGCCGACTTCGAGCGTTATTCTGTCAAGCGCGGCCTGCGCAACCAAGATGGCACGGGCGTTATGGCGGGGCTTACCCGCATTTGCAACGTGCAGGGCTATTATGTCAGCGACGGAGAGCGCGTGCCGGTGCCCGGCCGCCTGATTTACCGCGGGATAGATCTGCTTGATCTGGTGCATGGCTGCGAGGCGGAAAACCGCTTCGGCTATGAAGAGGTTGCCTGGCTGCTCCTGTTTGGCACGCTGCCCACGCAGGCACAGCTCACGGCCTTTACACAGACCTTGGCCCAGTGCCGCGAGCTCCCGGAGGACTTTATTGAGGATATGATTATGAAGGCGCCGTCGCCGGATATCATGAATAAGCTGGCGCGCTGTGTGCTGGCCCTCTATTCTTACGATGAACAGCCGGATGATACCTCCATTGAAAACGTGCTGCGGCAATCCATCCAGCTCGTTGCCCAGCTGCCCACCATTATGAGCTATGCCTATCAGGTCAAACGCCGGCATTATTATCATAAGAGCATGTACATCCATCCGATCCGTAAGGAACATACCACCGCTCAGTTTATCCTCAACTCCATCCGCTCTGACCGGAAATTCACCGATGAAGAGGCAAAGCTGCTGGATCTGTGCCTGATGCTGCATGCGGAGCACGGAGGCGGTAACAACTCCACCTTTTCCACACGGGTGCTCACCTCCAGCGGAACAGATACTTATTCCGCCATCGCCGCGGGCATTGGCTCCCTCAAAGGCCCCCGCCATGGTGGCGCCAACATCAAGGTAACCCAAATGCTGGACTGCTTGGAGCAGGAGGTATCCGATCTTACGGATGAAGGCCAGGTGGCCGATTTTCTCAAGCGCATCATCCATAAGCAGGCGGGGGATCACAGCGGCCTGATTTACGGCATGGGGCACGCTGTTTACACGCTCTCTGATCCGCGCGCCGTTCTGCTCAAGGAGCGGGCCCGCAAATTCGCATCCGGCACAGAGTTTGAAGAAAAATTCCGTTCCATCGAGCTGGTAGAGCGGCTGACACCCGAAATTTTCGCCCGTGAGAAAGGGAATAAAAAGCGGGTGTGCGCTAATGTAGACCTGTATTCCGGCCTGGTATACCGGATGCTCGGCATCCCAGTGGATCTCTTCACCCCCCTATTTGCCGTTGCGCGCATGGCTGGCTGGGCCGCGCATCGAATGGAAGAGCTCATCAGCGGCGGCCGGATCATTCGCCCGGCCTACAAAAGCGTTTCTCTGCCCGGCGTCTATACCCCGATCGCACAGCGTACCGAGGCGCAGCCGCGCTCTTCGATTTACGTTCCCACAGAGGAGCGGATCTGACGGCCTGAGCCGGGCGGCCGGCTTGTATAGCCCGGATAGATCGAGCAAACAACCTGAACACGAACCATACAGCGCATATCCTATTTACGCGGAACCATTCGGCAATGTTTTGTTCCGCATCAAAAAGCAGGAGTGATTGATTTATGAAGCTCAAGCTCAAAGGGCGTTTCGAATCCATCCCGATGATGGCTGTTCTTTGTATTTTCGCCGCGGGGCTGGTGGCTATTCTGCCGCTGCGCACCTATCAGCTGATGCGGCTGGTCGAGCCGGAAACCGGCTTTTATTCCGGCCACAGCGCCACAATTCCCGCGCTGTATATTCTGCTCGCCGTGTTCACGGTTGTGCTGGTGGCAATCTCCTATTTGAGCGGAGATGTGCCTGTGCGGCTGTGGAAACGGAAAAATATCGGCCTTGGCATCGTATCGCTTCTTTTCGCTGTTTCGCTGGTGGTGGATGCCATTTCTCAAACGGAAAACTTCCTGAATATTCTCTCGGAGCGCAACGCGCTTGTGATGCAGCAGAATACAAGCCTGTTTCTTTACCTCATCAAAACCGGCGGCTTTGCCCTGATCTTTGAAGTGCTGTTCGCAGTGCTCAGCTGCGTGTTCTTCCTCTTTTTTGGTTATCACTATGCCACAGGTAAGCTGGATTATTCTCAATTTAAGCTGCTTGCGGTTGCACCGCTGTGCTGGATCATGGCCCGCATGATCTTCCGCTTCTCCCGCACGATCAATTTTAAAAACATCTCCGATCTCCTGCTGGAATTGTTCATGCTCGCCGCGATGCTGCTGTTCTTCCTGAATTTTGCACGGATCTGCGCCCATGTGGACGACCGCGGTGTTATGTGGAGCCTGTATGGCTATGGATTACCGGCCGCCCTGTTTGGCTTCGCCTGCTCTGTGCCGCGCTTAGTGATGGTTATCATCGGCCGCTCTTCTCAGCTTGCCGCGCAATCCCCCTTTGAGCTGTGCGACCTGATGGCATCGCTGCTGATCCTATTTGTCCTGATCCAAGGAGCCTTTGCAATGCGAAAAATTGACGTTGGAGATGTCGCCTAACAAACATAACCTCTGGGGCGGGCAAAAGCCCGCCTTTCTTTTATTTTGAATCCTTCTTGCAAAGCGGGGAATTGTTTTGTTTTTAGAAAATATGGCGACTGCCGCGCAGCAGGTGCTTATTTTATATATCATGATCGCCGTCGGTTTTTTTGCAGATAAAACCGGACTTTATCAGGAAAAGGCCGCTCGGATGACGAACGACCTCCTTTTTTACATTGTTACACCCGCAATCATCACACAATCCTTCCTCTCCATGGAGCTGACGGCGGAAAACGCCACCGCGCTGCTGATCTCCGCTGTTTGCGGATTTGCCATGCATGGCGCTGCAATCTTGATCTCCCTCCCCTTTTTTCGCAGGGGAAACCGTGAGGAAAACGCTATTTACCGCTATGCGAGTGTTTATGGGAACGTCGGCTATATGGCGCTGCCCATGGCGCAGGCGCTGCTCGGCGCGCCCGGCGTATTTTATTGCTCCGCCTGCCTGATTCCCTTCAATGTTGTCTGCTTTACGCACGGCGTGGCCGTGATGTCCGGTGGGAAGCAATTCAATTGGAAAAAGCTTTTGTTCAACCCGGGCACGATCTCCGTTGCCATTGGCCTACCGCTTTACCTGCTGGAGGTAAAGCTGCCTGTTGTGCTGGCGGACCCCATCTCCTTTATTGCCGGGCTGAACACACCGATGGCAATGATTATGTTCGGCACCTATCTTGCCAACACGGATTTAAAAACGATGTTTCGGGAGAAAAAAATCTATTTGGCGGCCATGCTCAAGCTGCTTGTGCTGCCTGCCCTCATGCTGCTGATTTTCCGCCTGTGCGGTATCACGGGGGCGCTGCTGACCTCCTGCATCATTTCCGCAAGCGCGCCCACAGCGAACAACACCGTCATGTTCGCCGCCAAATACGGCCGCGATACCGGGCTTGCTTCCAAAGCGGTTGCCGTGATCACCTTCCTCTCCATTCTAACGATGCCCTTGATGATCGCTTTATCCCAAACCGTATAACAAGTATACAAACATATGAAGAAAGGGAACCGTACGATGGAACAGTTGCAAAAAATCGAAACCATTTTATCCGGCGCCGGCATTCCGGTTTTTGGCTGCTGCCCGTTTGAACCGCTGCGCCCCCAGCTTCTCGAATGCCAGGCAAAGGAGCGGCTGCCTGAGCAAGCGAAATCCATATTGGTGGCGCTCTTCCCCTATGCGATGGAGGAGGCCGCCTATCGGGGCGGGAACCTATCCCGCTATGCCGCGGTGGGGGATTATCACGAGATCGTACCGCAATACCTCAAACGCGCTGTATCCGCCCTGGAGCAGGCGTTTCCCGCAGAAGCATTCGTGCCCTTTACCGATAATTCCCCAATTCCGGAGGTGCGCGCCGCCGCACTGGCCGGGCTTGGGTGCATCGGCCAAAACGGCCTTTTGATTCATGCGCGTTATGGCTCCTGGGTATTCATTGGGGAGATCGTCACAACGCTGCCGATTGACGCCCCGCCGCATGAAATTCGCCCCTGCATTGGCTGTGGGAGGTGTGTCACCGCCTGCCCCACTGGGGCATTGACCGCCGGTGGGCTGGATCAATCCAAGTGCATGTCCGCTCTGACGCAGCGAAAAGGCAACCTCAGCGAACAAGAATCCTCCCTCATCCGCCGCTCAGGCTGTGCGTGGGGCTGCGACATCTGCCAGACTACCTGCCCGATGAACGCGCGGGCGGCTATTCAGCCCCTGCCGGAATTCATTCATACCTTTCAGGCCTCGGCTGCCGAAAACGGCCCGCTCGAGGGCAGGGCCTACGCCTGGCGCGGCAGGAAGGTGATCGAGCGGAATCTGAAACTGCTCTCCGCTCCCCTGGATGGAAGATCTCAATCTGAATCCTTAGCAGAAAGTAGGGATCCCAGATGAGCGCTTGCGCCCCGCTTTATGAGGCATTGATGCGGCACCGGCAAACAGAACAGGTCAGCCTCCATATGCCTGGGCACAAGGGCCGAGCGGACTGCCTTGCCCCATTGGGGGAAATGCCCTGCTTCGATGTGACAGAGCTTCCCTCCACCGGTAGCCTTTTTGACGCAGAAGGCCCCACCCTGTTGGCGGAACAGGCGGCGGCAAAAGCCTTTGGCACGGCGGGCACGTTTTTCTCCGCAGGCGGGTGCACGCTGTGCATCCAGGCCATGCTGCGCCTTGCCGCGCCGCTGGGCGGGGAGGTCATCCTGGGCCGCACCGTTCACCGCAGCGCGGTGAATGCGATGGCGCTGCTGGGCATTACGCCCGTATGGGTTTGGCCCAGGCAAAACGCCGGGCCCGGCCTTGCCGGGAGAATCCAGGTGGATGATGTAGCAAAAGCGCTGCAAACGCACCCGGATGCAAAGGCCATTTACCTCACCACGCCGGATTATTACGGCGTGATGAGCGATTTAAATGCAATTTGCACCGTGGCACGGAACTATCATGTGCCCGTGATTGTGGATAACGCGCACGGCGCGCACCTTTTCTTCCTTGACCGCAGGCTCCACCCGCTTTCCCAAGGGGCCGCAATGTGTGCCGACTCTGCGCACAAAACACTACCCGTGCTCACGGGCGGCGCTTATTTGCAGGTTGGCAGCAGCCGCTATCTGCCCCAGGTGCGAGATGCAATGGCGCTGTTCGGCTCCACAAGCCCTTCCTTCCCCATCCTGCTTTCGCTCGACCTGTGCCGCGCGTGGCTGGAGGGGGAGGGGCAAGCCGCCTATGCCAAAACGGCTGCCCAGGCAAACGAACTCAACGCTTATGCCCAGGCGCTCGGTTTCCTCCCGCCGGAAGGGCTGTGCGACCCGCTCCATCTCGTTTGGAACACCGCGCACGCGGGCGTCAGCGGGAAGCGGGCCGCCCTTCACCTGCGCAGTGCGGGGATCGAAGCGGAATATGCGGATGAGGCCTTCCTGATCCTGCTGCTCTCCCCCTTCAACAGTGAGGCTGACTTTGCCCGCCTGCGTGCGGCGCTGGCAACGATGCCTGTGGGCGAGCCCTTTTCGCCCTCCTCTTTGCTGCCCGCCCCGCCGCCCGTTGCGGCGTCGCCCCGTGAAGCGCTCCTTGCTCCAAGGGTGCGGATCCCGCTGTGCAAAGCGCAGGGCCGCATTGCCGCAGAAACCGCATGCCCCTGCCCGCCCGCAATCCCCGCCATCATGCCGGGGGAACGCATCACCCCGGAATGCGCCGGCCTGCTGGCGCAATCTGGTATTTTAGAGATTGAAGTTGTAAAATAGCGCGCGGTGCATTATAATGGAGTGGGGCTAGATGGCCCATTCGTTTCCCCCAATGATTCACATCCCAGCGATTTCGTGAAAGGATGGTTTTATTATGAAATTGGTCGTTGCAATTGTCAATAATGATGACAGCCACGCCGTGCTCTCTGAGATTACCCGCGCGGAGTTCAGCGCCACCAAGCTCTCCACCTCCGGCGGCTTCCTGCGGGCGGGAAACGTCACGCTCCTCATCGGCGTGGAGGATGAGCGTGTTTCCGAGCTGATCGACCTGATCGGCCGCTTCAGCCGCAAGCGCACGCAGCTCGTCCAGCCCGCATCTACCTACATCAATGAGCCGCTCATGTCCGCCCCCGTCGAGATCACGGTCGGCGGTGCAACGGTATTTGTGCTGGATGTGGCGCAGTTTTATAAGCTGTAAGGCAAGGGAGCGCTATGAAGTTTGCTTCTTTTCGCGCAAGCCCGCAGGCTTGCAAGCAGATCGCACAGCTTTTGGATGCGGGCCGGTTCCCGCATGCTGTCCTCATCGAGGGCGGCTCAGCGCAGGAGCGCAAAGCCCTGGCCCGCCTGATCGCGCAGGCGTTGGTATGTACTTCGCCCGGTGAGCATCCGTGTGGCAAATGCGCCGCCTGCCAGAAAGCCGCAGCTCAGGCGCACCCGGATATTTTGGAGGCGGAGGGCGGCGAAGCAGCCCGCTCCTTCCATATTGAAACCGTGCGTGAGGTGCGGGAGGATGTGTTTATCCTGCCGAACGAGGCTCCCTATAAAGCCTATCTGCTGCTCAACGCGCAGTCGATGTCCCCCCAGGCGCAGAACGCCCTACTCAAGGTGTTGGAGGAACCGCCCGCCTATGCGGTGTTTCTGCTTACCTGCGATTCCAAAACCAAAATGCTGCCTACCATCCTCTCCCGTGTGACCACGTTTACACTGGATGCGCCCGCGCAGGAGCTCACGGCCGCCGCGGGCAAAAAGGAGCAGAAGGCAAACGACCTCGCTGACCAGATGGCGCGCGCGGTGGCAGCCGCGTCGGAATTCCCGCTGCTCTCTCTGACCGGAAAGCTCGAAAAGGATAAAGATCTGACCGCCCTGTGCCTTGTGCGCATGACGCTGATCTTCCGGGAGGCGGCGCGTATCAGCTGCGGGATGAAGCCGGCGGATGAAACGGCAGCCTACCTTGCAGGGGCGCTCACGCAAGAGCGGCTTCTGGCCGTAATCGACGCAATCAGCAGCTTAAACCGCAGCCTGCTGCGAAACGCCAATCAAAATTTGCTCATCACGCGGCTGTGCAGTACGCTCAGGCGCGCCGCTGGGAAAGAACGATAGATCGATATGTAACGGAGGAATTATAAATATATGGCCGAAATTGTAGGCGTCCGTTTTAAGGGCGCTGGAAAAGTATATTACTTCGACCCGGATGACAAGCCCTTTTCCAAGGGCGATCCTGTCATTGTGGAAACAGCGCGCGGCATTGAATGCGGCGAGGTGGCAATGGAAAACCGAGAGGTGCCGGATGATCAGATCGTAAAGCCTCTGAAAATGATCATTCGCACCGCCACGTCCGAGGATTTAAAAATCGTGGCGGAAAACCACGCCAAGGAAAAAGATGCATTTCAGATCTGCCTGCAAAAAATTGCGGCGCATAAGCTGGAGATGAAGCTCGTCGAAGTGGAATACACCTTTGACCGGAGCAAAATCATGTTTTACTTTACAGCGGATGGGCGCGTTGATTTCCGCGAGCTGGTCAAGGATCTCGCAAGCGTGTTCCGCACGCGCATTGAGCTCCGTCAGATTGGCGTGCGCGATGAATCAAAACTGCTGGGGGGATTGGGCATCTGCGGCCGCCCATTTTGCTGCAGCACCTTTTTGGGTGATTTTCAATCCGTCTCCATCAAAATGGCGAAGGAGCAGGGGATTTCCCTCAACCCCGTCAAGATCAGCGGCACCTGCGGCAGGCTGATGTGCTGCCTGAAATATGAGCAAAATGCCTATGAGCACCTCCTGCGCGTTACGCCCAAAAATGGTGCGATCGTGGATACCAAGGAGGGCCGCGGCGTTGTGATCGATACCAACCTTTTGACCGGGATGCTCAAGATCCGCCTCCATAAGCGGCCGGACGCCGCCCCGGTTTCCATCCATCGCAAGGAGGTACGGATCGTGAAGGATTCGCAGATCCGCGTGGCAAAGGAAGAAGAGCAGGCCTTGAAAGAGCTGGAGTAAGTTTCTCAATTAAATTGTGAAATAATAGAGCCGCTGCAAAATGTGTTCCATTTTGCAGCGGCTCCTTTTCTTCCAACCATTCCTACAAAGGGCCGGCGCAGCGCTATTCCGCCCCATCCATTTTGTCAAGCGCGGGTTGCTCATTCCCGCCCTGTGGATGCAGTTGAGCAATCCGCCGCAAAAGCCGCAGCAACTCGCGGGAATCCTCCTCCCCAAGCATCTGCACAATCTCATGTACCGCCGCAAAAAAGGTGCGCTTTGCCTGGCAGAGAACCGCCTGCCCCTCCTGCGTCAGCATCAGGTAAACAAAGCGCCTATCCTGCTTTGCGGTAAGCTTGACGACATAACCCTGCTCCTCCAGATCATTGATTAACCGGGTGACCGCTGGGCGGGAGTTGTGAAGCCGGTCGCTGAGCATGGATACCGTCACGCCCGGTACGGCCCGCTCCTGCTGCGGCTCTCGATTCATCTGATCGATTAAAAACAGCGCCGCGAACGTGCCGCGGGGGACATTGGCAAAATGGATTACCTGATGCAGGCTGTGCTTCGCTTCAAACACCACTTCAATCAGCTCATATTCTATTCCATCCATGCAGAACGCCCCCCAGCGTCAAAATTAATTGCCTTGGTTAATTAATTTTAGTCTATCCTTTTGTCTCCAGCTTGTCAAGCATAAAAATAAAAGGCCCTAATATTGAAAGAATGTCTCTATTGTGAACGGTTTGTAAAAGAATTTGTGATTGCTTCCTTTGATCTTGACAGTTCCATTTTAGCTACTATAATATCAATTAATCATGTTAACTATTATCCGGAGGAAACCCGGAGGCAGCGTGCAGGGGCGCGCTGTTAAGGAAAGGGTGATCGAATGAAAAAGCTTTTGCATTATGCAAAGCCCTATGTGCTTCCCATCCTGATCTGCGTTGTTTTGCTTTTTGTACAGGCGGCGTGCGATCTAAACCTGCCAAACCTGATGTCCGATATCGTCAATGTCGGCATTCAGCAGGGCGGTATCTCTGAACAGGCGCCAAAGGCCCTCAGCCGCAAAGGGCTCGATTTCTTTGAATCGCTGATGACCGCAGAGGACAAAGCGCAGATGGAATCGAGCTACAAAACCATACAGCCCGGCGCGCAGGAGGCGCAGCAGTATACAGAAGAATATCCTCTGCTGAAAACAGAGGCGGTTGCCATCCTCTCCACAGAAGAGGATTCCGCCGCGGCCGCAGCCTATGGCCGCGGCATGTCCACCCTGATGAGCCTGATGCAGGCGCAGGCCAAGGCGAGCGGCCAGACGATTTCCGCCGATCAGGCTGATCTGTCGGATACCGACCTGTCAAAGCTCTATGCGATGGGGGCGCTCATCAAGGCCATGCCGCCGCAGGTGCTCGAGCAGGCGCAGCAGGCCGCCGCAAAGACGGACCCTTCCATTGGCTCGCAGATGGGCGTTGTAATGACAAAGCAGCTCTATAAAGAGCTCGGCGTCAACACAGATCATATTGAACGCAATTATATCCTCATCACGGGGCTTAAAATGCTGCTTATGACGCTCGGCATGGTGCTTTGCGTCATCGGCGTCACCTTCTGCTCTGCGCGCTTCGCCGCCGGCATCTGCCGCGATATGCGCCACGATGTGTTCCAGAAGGTCGCCTCGTTCTCCAATGGGGAGTTCGATCAGTTCTCAACCGCCTCTCTCATCACGCGGACGACAAATGATATCACGCAGATCCAGTTCCTTTTCGTCATGGTGCCCCGCACGCTTTTGTATGCGCCGATTATCGGCGTGGGCGGCGTGGTGATGGCGCTGTCGAAGAGCACCTCCATGAGCTGGATAATCGCGGTGTGCGTGCTGATCCTGATCGGCTTTATCGCCGTGATCTATTCGATCGTCATGCCAAAATTCAAGCTCGTCCAGAAGCTGGTTGACCGCTTGAATCTCGTTGTGCGTGAGCACCTAAGCGGCATGATGGTCATCCGCGCCTTCGGCACGCAGGCTTATGAGGAGGATCGGTTTGAGGTCGCCAACCGCAACCTGACCCGCAACTACCGCTTCGTCAACCGTGTTACCGCCTTTATGATGCCCGCAATGATGTTTTTGATGAATGTGATGAGTCTCGTGATCGTGTGGGTCGGCGGGCATCAAATTGAGCAAGCCACCATGCAGGTGGGCGATATGATGGCCTTCATGCAGTATGCGATGCAAATTATCATGGCGTTTTTGATGATCTGCATGACCTTCATCCTCATGCCGCGCGCAGCGGTATCCGTCAACCGTGTTAACGAAGTGCTTGCCACCGAGCCCTCTGTGCGCGATGCAGAGCAGCCGGTTTCTCTCGGGGCCCATCCGCGCGGGGAGATCGAATTCCGCAACGTTTGCTTCCGCTATGAAAACGCGGATGAAGATGTGATCAGCGATATCTCCTTCACGGCGAAGCCGGGTGAAACCACCGCATTCATCGGCTCTACCGGCTCCGGCAAATCAACGCTGATTAACCTGATCCCCCGCTTTTATGACGTTACGCAGGGCGAAATCCTGTTCGACGGCGTGGATGTACGCAACATTTCGCAGCACGAGTTGCGGTCCAAAATCGGCTATGTGCCGCAGAAGGGCGTCCTCTTCTCCGGCGATATCGATTCTAACCTCCGCTACGGCGCGCCGGACGCAAACGAAGACGACCTCGCGCTGGCAGCCTCTATCGCCCAAGCGCAGGAATTCATACAGGAAAAGCCGGAGGGGATGAAAACACCCATCGCACAGGGGGGCGGCAACGTCTCCGGTGGGCAGAAGCAACGCCTCTCCATTGCACGGGCGCTCGCCAAAAAAGCGCCGGTCTATATCTTTGACGACAGCTTCTCCGCCCTCGACTTCAAAACGGACGCCGCTCTGCGCCGCGCATTGCAGGAGCACACCGGCGACTCCACCGTGCTGATCGTCGCGCAGCGCGTGAGCACCATTATGAACGCGCAGCAGATCATCGTACTCGATGAAGGGCGCATTGTCGGCAAGGGGACGCACAGGGAGCTTCTTGAAATCTGCCCGACCTATCGCGAGATCGCACAATCCCAGCTGTCAAAGGAGGAATTGGAATGAGACACGGCCCAGCCGCCATGGCACATGGCAAACCGAAAGTGAAAGATTTCAAGGGCACCATGAAGCAGCTGCTTCACTATCTCAGCCGCTATAAATTCCGCCTGATCCTCGTGATGTTCTTCGCTGTTGCCTCCACTGTCTTTACCATCGTCGGGCCAAAGGTGCTCGGCAATGCGACCACAGAGCTCTTCAACGGCATCATGGGCAAGATCACCGGCGCGGGTGCCGGCATCGATTTCGGCGCGATCGCAAACATTCTGCTGACGCTGCTGATCCTGTATCTGACGAGCCTGCTTTTCTCCTATGCGCAGGGCTGGATCATGACCGGCATCACGATGGAAGTTACCTATAACCTGCGCAACGATATTGTGCAGAAGATCAACCGCATGCCCCTGAGCTATTTTGACCGCGTTACCCACGGCGAGGTGCTCTCCCGCGTGACCAACGATATCGACACCCTGAGTCAATCGCTCAACCAGAGCGTTACGCAGATCATCACCTCCGCCGCCACCTTCATCGGCATCCTCATCATGATGCTCTCCATCAGCTGGCAGCTCACGCTTGTGGCGCTCTGCATCCTTCCGCTCTCCTTCCTCTTCATCCTGAAGATCGTCAAGCGCTCCCAAAAATACTTTGCGCAGCAGCAGGCCTATTTGGGGCATGTGAACGGGCATGTGGAGGAGATGTACGGCGGCCACACGGTGATGAAAGCCTTCAACGGTGAGGAGGCCGCCGTGAAAACCTTTGATGAATATAACGGCACCCTCTATTCCTCCGCCTGGAAGTCGCAGTTTTTATCCGGCATCATGATGCCTGTGATGAATTTCATCGGTAATCTCGGCTGGGTCGCCGTCTGCATCCTCGGCGCATGGCGCGCGGCGCACGGCGCAATGACCGTGGGCGATATTCAGGCATTTATGCAGTATGTCCGCCAGTTCACAATGCCGATCAACCAGCTTGCCAACTCCAGCAACGTTTTGCAGCAAACCGCGGCTGCGGCTGAACGGGTCTTCGAATTTCTTGCAGAGCCGGAGGAAAGTGAAGAGCAGGCGGTGGTGCACATTAACCCGGATGATGATGTGCCGGATACCGACAGCCTCGTTCACATCCAGGGCAGCGTCCAGTTTGCCCATGTCAAATTCGGCTATTCGCCGGATAAGATCATCATCCATGATTTCAGCGCCAATATTCAGCCCGGCCAGAAGGTGGCTATTGTCGGCCCGACGGGCGCCGGTAAAACAACGATGGTGAAGCTGCTCATGCGTTTCTACGACGTCAATGAAGGCGCAATCCTCATCGACGGATACGATATCCGCAATTTCACCCGCAATGAGCTGCGCTCCGTATTCGGCATGGTGCTGCAGGATACCTGGCTCTATAACGGCACGATTAAAGATAACATCCGCTATGGCAACCTCAACGCAACCGATGAAGAAGTCATCGCCGCTGCGAAGGCGGCTCAGGTCCATCATTTCGTTAAAACGCTACCCGGCGGCTATGATATGGTGCTCAATGAGGAGGCAAGCAACGTCTCCCAAGGCCAGAAGCAGTTGTTGACCATTGCGCGCGCGATCCTCTCCGATCCAAAGGTGCTGATTCTCGATGAAGCCACCAGTTCCGTCGACACCCGCACGGAGCTGCTCATCCAGAAGGCGATGGACCACCTGATGGAAGGGCGCACAAGCTTCATCATTGCGCACCGGCTCTCTACCATTCGCGATGCGGATCTCATCCTCTGCATGCAGGATGGCGACATTGTGGAGCAGGGCACACACGATGGCCTGATGGCAAAGGGCGGCTTCTATGCGAAGCTTTATAACAGCCAGTTTGACCGCCCATCCGAGCAGGGCGCGTAAAATGGAAATCGGGCCAGGTGATTCCTCACCCGGCCCGATTGAATCATCATTGCCACCAAAATTGGCAAGACAAAAAAATCCGCCGGTATTCCTACCGGCGGCAACGAAATCTTTTATGCAACTTTTACTGCATTATCTGCTTTTTCATCAATGCCCAGCTTTTTCTTCATCCTGCGCCATGCCCTTGCTGCAAACCAAACCGCCACGATTAAAATGCTCTGCGCGATAAACACCGTCAGCAATTCAATTCCATACAGGCGCGTCAGGTTGGCCGCCGCCATCACCGGCATCAAAGGCGTGCTGCCCAGAAGAAACACAAAATAAAACGGCACTGCCGCCCCGGACAAGCTCACACCCGCCTGCACCGCCATCGTGGAGCCGATTGTCCCGACGATTGGATACAGCGACACCAGCAGCAGTGCGATCAGCCCGCCGCGGTTATTATGGTAACCACACACGCTGGATACAACAAACACCAGGCCTATGTACATTGCGGAGAAAAAAATCTTCGCCGGCGTTACTGCGGACAGATCAATCCCGTGTGAGGTAATCAGCGCGCCGAACGCCAATGTAAAAATAAACATCAAAATGTTGTTTCCAATGAAAGAAAAAATTCCTACGTGCTTATTTGTGCTTTTCAGCATAAAAAACCTCCCTTCCTGTTTCTGCTTGGTAACGGCTAATAGTGTATCAGATTTGTATGAAAAAAGCAAAGCAAAATTGCGTTTCAATTGAAAACAAATTGATAACAATTACGTGAGAAGGCGGTATTGATTGGAAAATTTCGTCAATTCGTCTGTTCTGTGACTATCTATTAGCTTGATTTTTGTTGGAAATTATGTATAATAGAGGATGGCCGCTAGTTTGACTGCTCTCGTGAGCAGTGTGAAGCTCTTTCTTCCGTGTGGTTACGGCAGGCTTTGTTTTGTTGCTCGCTTTACTTCGTAATAGAAGGCAACCTGTTCCCAATTCATAACGAAAGGGAAACTGGCCTGATCGGCATATTCCATGAGAGACGCAAACTGCTCAGCTGAGCAGTTTGCAGTTTGAAAAGAGTTGTCTTTCAAACTTAGAGAGCCAAAATCCAACTGCAAACCTGTGCATAACGGAAGTTTTCAGAATCTGCTCTGCAACTCTGCACCTGGCCGGGTCTGCTTTGATATTGGGCGATCCAGAAAGGTACGGTAGATCGATATGGAAAAAATCACTTTGCCAAACGGCTTTCGCATCATCCTAGAGCCTATAGATTGGGCGCGAAGCGCCACCATGGGCATCTGGGTCGGGAGCGGTTCTCGCTATGAAACGCCGCAGACCGCGGGCGTTTCCCATTTTATTGAGCATATGCTTTTTAAGGGCACAGCCCGCCGCTCCGCTTTGGCTATTGCCGAGCAGATGGATGAAATCGGCGGCGCGCTCAACGCCTACACCACGAAGGAATACACCTGCTTTTATGCGCGGGCACTCGACCGGCACGTCGGCACCGCCTTCGATATCCTCTGCGATATGCTCACACAGCCCGCCCTTTTGGAGAAAGATCTGCAAACGGAGCGCGGTGTGATCCTCGAAGAGCTACACATGTATGAAGACAGCCCGGAGGATCTCTGCGCGGATAATCTCTATGCCAGCGTTTGGCAGGGGGATATGCTTGGCGCCAACATCTTGGGCGAGCGAAAAACTGTCGCTTCCCTAACGGCGGAGGATCTGCGTGCGCATATGCGCCGCTATTATACGCCGGAGCGCATGGTGGCCGCCGTGTGCGGCCGTTTTGACCGGGAAGAGATCGTGCGGCTGTGTGAAAAATTCTTCGGCCCTATGCCCAATGGCGGCAATCCAGTGCAGGCCGGCCCCGCGCAATACCGCAAGTGCCTGACGCTTCGTAAAAAGGATTTTGAACAAACGCAGCTCGCGCTTGCGATGCCCGGAATCAGCGCGCAGGATGACCGCCGTTTCGCCATGCGCCTGCTCATGTCGGTGCTCGGCACCTCTTCCTCCTCCCGGCTATATCAGCGCATTCGGGAAGAGCTGGGGCTTGTCTATGAAATCGAATCCTTCTCCGCCTCCTACCTCGAGGCGGGAATTCTCGGTGTCGATATGGCGCTTTCGCCGCGCAATGAAAAAAAGGCGCTGCGGGAGGTTTTCCATATTATCAACAGTTTTGCTTCTTCGCTCACGCAGCGGGAGCTTGCCCGCGCCAAGGAGCAATATCTCTCCGGGCTGATTATGAATATGGAATCCACGCAGTCCCGCGCCGCTCAGATGGGCCGCGGCGAGCTGCTTTATAACGAGGTAAAAAGCGCGGATGAAATTACGGAGCGTGTGCGTGCGGTCACGCTTGAGGAAGTGCGCGCGCTGGCAGGAGAATTTTTGCGCTTTGACCATCTCTCCCTTTCTGCCGCCGGCCGTGTAAAAAAAGAAAAATTTTATGAGGAATTGCTTCTGACGGCGCGCAGCTGAGCCTGCCTGAAAAAACCCTCTGAGGAGAGAGTTTTCGCTATGCTTGACTGCCACATTCATCTCGAAACCGGGCCCTACACCCTCCCCTGGGTGGAAAAGTATGTAGGCTACGCCTTGCAAAGGGGCCTTTCTGAAATTCACCTGCTGGAGCACAGCTATCTCTTCCCAGAATTTTTGCCCATGTACGAGCCGCTCCGCACGCAAAGCGATTTTATCGACGCATGGTTGGGCCGCAAGGGTGGAAAGCGCGATCTGGATGAATTTCTGCACCTCGCCAATGAAGTGCGCCTGGCCCAGTGGCCGCTTTCCATCCAATTTGGGCTGGAAGTTTGTTATTTCCCCGGCTATGAAGCTTTTGTGGAAAACTGCACAAAGGATTTGGGGCTGGATTTTCTGATTGGCAGCATCCATTTTATTGATGCGTTTGCCTTCGATCACAAGCCGGAGCTATGGGAGAGCATAGAGATCGACGAGGCGTACCGCCGCTTTTTTGAGTTGAGCATTCAGTTGGCCTCCTGCGGCGTGTTCGACGGCCTCGCGCATCCCGACAGTCTCAAGCTTTTTGGCCATCTCCCCTCCTTTTCGCTGGAGCCTTATTATAAGCGGCTGGCGGCGATATTGGCGCAGAACAGGATGTATGCCGAGCAAAACAGCGGAATTTTTCGCAGGCACGGTGGGCGGCTGGGGATGGAACCGCCCCTGCTGCAGGAGATGCTCCGCAGCGGCGTACGCATCCAAACCGCATCAGATGCCCACTGCCCCAGTGATGTTGGGCTGGGCATTCAGGAGGCGGAAGAATTCTTGCAGGCTTCAAAGACGTGATTGAAATCAAAAATTGGCTGTGAAAAAGGCATATTTGAGTCCGCAAGCGGTTTTCCGCATGGAAAGCATGGGAAACAGGCGTGGGTCCGCACGGCCTGAGCGCAAGCTTAGCTTTTAGTTGTGATCAAAGCAATTCATGGCTGCAAACATTGCAAGAAATACCTCTAAAAATTTTATTGGGCCATCTTTGTGTATGTTGACGAAAGAGGCACCTTTTTTGACAAGTTGAGATCTCCTGCCAAATGCAAAACGCTTCGCAGGAGATTTTTTATACCGCCCTGTTCATCCGCCCGCCATACAGAAAGCCCAAAGCGATGACCAACAGGCAGCCGCCCGCGTAAAACAGGTGCGCCCCGCTTTGCAGGCCGCCCCAGAGTACGATCCCTGCACCTGCCAGGGCAAGCGCGGGGATTACCACACCGCGCCAGAAGCCATTGATTTCGCCGTGTTTCCAAAGGCGGATCACCTGGACGTATAACACCGCGTAGAGCAGGTAGCCTATCACAATCGGGATTTCCGAAACATCCGCGTTGGGCAGCCATGCATACCGTTCGCTGAGATAATTGAGTGCCGTCCAAACGCAGCTTGCCGCGTAGGCGGGCAGCGCACGCGGAAATGCCCGCGGCCCGGCGAATATGCGGGATAGAGGCAGAAGCCCGCGCTCTGCGAGCGCATAGGGCAGCCGGAGGTAGCCCAGGATTACGCCGTTGAGCGTGCCTGCCACCGCGATCAGGATAAAGAGCAGCATCACCTTGGCCCCAAACGGCCCCAGCAGGCGGCCTGCCAGAAAGGCGACGTGCCGGTCGCCCATGGCGCGCACGGTTTCCGGGCCCAACAGGCTTGAAACGCCGAGAAAATAGAGGATATACACGCATGTGACGAACAGCGGCGCAATCAGCAGCGCGCGGGGCATGTTTCGCCGTGCGTCCTTTACTTCATGCGAGATCGCAGTGGCGATCACCCACCCATCGTAGGCAAAGGCAATCGGCCCGATGGCGGAAATCCATCCCGTTGCGGCGGGGGACCCGGCGGAGAGTTCGATGGTTTCCCCTGGTTTCCCTAAAAACAAGCCGCAAACGGCAATGAGCAGGAGCGGCAGGAGCTTGAGGGCGGTGGCCGCGTTTTGCAGGATTCCGCCCAGCTTTGCGGAGCAGATATTCCAAAAAAAGCAGAGCGTGAAAAAAAGGAACCCCGCCAAGCACTGCGCTTCCAATGTGTCCGAAATAGAAAACAGGCTGCAAAAATAGTGCCCAACCGCGCGGGATACGGCGGCGACAAGGGTGGGAAAGTATAAAAAAACCTGGAACCACCCAACGCCGCCTGTGAAACTCGGCCCGACAAATTCCGCCGCGTAGGCGACAAGCCCGCCCGGCTGTGCGGTGCGCGCCGCGAGCTGCCCAATGCTCAGCCCACCAAAGATGATGCCGACCGCCCCCAGCAAAAAAACAAGGATGCCGAGCGGCACACTGCCCCCGGTTGCCTCCAAAATATTATCGCTTTTAAAGAAAATTCCTGAGCCAATGCAAATGCCGACGATCATGGCGATTGCGGTGGGCAGGCGATAGGCTTTGTTGGGCTCGGTCATAGGTTCCCTCTTTTCCAAACGGCAGGCGCTTTCTGTTCCTATTTAGGCTGTCCAGAAAATTGCGTAAAATGAGAGCTGTTTGAAAACAGGCTCTCATTTTTGAGTTTTCGGAAGCAAAAAGGGAGCGCGCTTCAAAAGGAAAATATCTTCCTTTCGAAGCGCGCTCCCTGGTCAGATTTTGAAGATAAAAAAGAGGCTGGAACCGTTAGAAATCGAGGCGGCCCATCTCCTCACCGCTGGAGAGGGAAAAGGCACAGATACGGCTGTTGGAAAGCGTATAAAGCGTATCCCCAATATAGGTGCCGCGCCGGATGGAGTAGTCTAATTCGCTGCCGTCCGCCGCGAGCCGCTCTTGCTGTGTATAGTTGCGCAGCGTGTGCAAAAGGCTGATTTGCCTGCCTTGCAGGGAGAACACACAGTAGGTTTCATCAAAATAGGAGCGGAAACTCTTGCCGATCTCCTCCCGGGCGACCGGGAAGGCAACCGCATTCTCCTCCGGCAGGAAAAGGATGCTTTTATATTCCGAAGGAGCGTCGGTATAAGTGCCGTTTGGCAAAACAAGGCTGTCAACCTCCTGCGGCTTCTCGGGGTGACTCACATCGAAGAGGGAAAGCTTTACGCCGCGGGTCACGCCGTTTTCATCCGCATCCTGCCCGATACCGAGGAGGAGATTTTCGCCCACCGGATGCAGATAGCTTGAAAAACCGGGGATTTTCAGTTCACCGAGGATTTTTGGCGCACTGGGATCGGAGAGATCGATCACAAAGAGCGGATCGGTCTGCCGGAAGGTGACAACATAGCCCTTCGTGCCGAGGAAACGCACGGCATAGATCTCCTCCCCAGGGGCGATATTGGTGAGCGTAGAGAGCGTTTTCAGGGAGGCATCCAGAATGGTAACCCGGCTGCTGGTGCCGCTGTTTCCCGTTTCCGTGGTGGCAATGCGCAGCGCGCCGTCGTAGCTGTCGATCGCAAACTGGTTGAGCACATGGCCGCGCACCCGGCCGGAAACACTTTTTCCAAGGCCGTCTTGTGAGAAGGGGAAGCCGAAGATCGTGGTGTATTCCACATCGCCGTCATACGCTGTAGCGGCGGTGTAGAGCGCCTCTGTGCTGCAATACACCTTGTCCCCGCTGCCGAGTACGGCCTTGCGGGAAACTTCTTTTTTTGCATCTGCGGTATCCAGAGCGCTGACGACCAGGTAGTTGGGCGTTTTGGCCTCCGGAAGGATTTGAATATCCGCCGCGTTGAGCTTTTGAGCGCCGTGCTCCCCGTCGGAGGTGGTGGGGATATAGTCGGTAAATGCGCCGTTTTCATCTTGCGCTACGGTATACTGCGTGATCACATAGAGCGTTCTGCCGATCATGCGGGTGGAAAGAACGCCGCCATCCTGCGTGTAGGCGCGTTCAAGTTTTGGTGCGGAGCGGTCGCCGATGTTATAGATCAGGATGCGGGTATCCCCTTGGTAGACGGGCATCATGAGCCCGCACACGGCGTTGTATTCTCGATCCCGAGGATTCCTCAAGTTGCACACAGCAATCAGGCGGTCGCCCTGCACATAGAGCTCAGAAACGGTCACCTCCCTGCTGGATTCCTGAGGGATGGTAATTTGAGAGAGCACCTTCATGGAACCGGCTGGGCGGGGGGCGATGATTTGGATCGTTTTGCCGAGCGCCGGCACAAAATAAAGGGTGGAACCGTCGTTCTTCAGGATATCCGCTTCCTCCACGCCAGCGGTCTGCGTATTGGTTTTCCCATAGCCGGATTCTGCCTCGTTTTTCGGTGTACTGTGGTTTGCCGACTGCCCGGCGAGAGCGCCGTTCTTTGGAACGTCGCCCATGGTGGGCGATTCCACGGGGGCCTCCATGGCATCCTCTGGTTTTACGAAGATTTCATCAGCCGGATTGGCGGAGAGATCCTTAAAATAGGCTTCAATTTTAGAATAATCCTGTAATACCTCTGTCAGGGGCGCGGAATCCCCCGTTTGGCGGTTGACTACTTCGAGATAGGGCAGGCCCTTCCACAGGGCGATTGCACCAATTACGATTGCAAGCACCGCCGCCGCTGCGGCGACATGGCGGAGCGTCAGATAGCGCCGCTTTGCCGGCTGCGGCGTTTGCAGCCGGAGCCGGCTGCTCATTTGGGCGGGAGAAAGGGCGGGGGGGAGTGAGTTGATTTGATCCAAAGGCCTGAGCGCTTCCAAAAGCGGTTCGGTTTGGCCATTTCGCTTTTTTTTCATCATGAGGACTCCTTTTCTGCGGTCAGGCGAAGCTTCGCAAGGGAACGGGATAACTTTGAGCGGACGGTGCCGGGCGGGCAGGAGAGCGCTCTGGCAATTTCATGGCTTTTATAACCGCCGATGATAGAGAGCAAAACAATGCTGCGCTCTTCATCGCTGAGCGCATAGATTGCCTCCCGCAGCTCCATGGCGAGCGCGAGCTCCTCGGAGCATTCGCTTTCCCCCAGACGGCGCGCCTCCTCGAGCGGGGGGGTGAGCCGCCGCTCTTTGACCGCCGCAATGTGGTGCTTGCAGGTGTTGGCGAGGATGGAAAAAAGCCATGCCTTGAAGGATGCGGCGCTACGCAGGGCGCCAACCCCCTGGAAGGCGGCGCAAACAGCATCCTGCACGGCGTCCTCCGCCTCCTCGCGGGAGCCGAGATAGTAGTAGGCAAAGCGGTAAAGGTCCTGCGCATATTGGGCATACAGCTGCCCGAAGGCATCCGCACTCCCGGCCTTTGCCTGCTCCACCAAGCGGTTTTCCGGTTTTGCCATGAAACGTTTCCCCCTTTACCGTCCCTCGGTAGAATAGTGTCTGTCAGCAGCAAAATTGTTGCATGGTCTGCAAAAAAAATAGCAAATCATTGTGAATGGAGAGCAAAGGGCGACGAAGCCGGTTCGCCGCCCGATTGAATCAAACAAAAAGAGGAGCCCGAAGGCTCCTCTTCCCGCCGTTTGAAATACCTTGCAATTTATGCCTCGTGAGGCGCTCCTACCGGGCAGGTGCCGGCGCAGGCGCCGCAATCGATGCAGGTATCCGCGTCGATGACATACTTGCCGTCGCCTTCAGAGATTGCGGAAACAGGGCAATCTGCTTCGCAGGCGCCGCAGGAAATGCATTCGTCAGAAATTACATATGCCATGGATGATGTACCTCCTTTTTTGTTCAGAACCGGGGCGAAAAGGCGGCGGTAAAGAAGGCCGCAACGCTCCCGCCAAGATGGTTCCTTGTCTTTCCCATTGTAACATAAAGGACGAAAAAAGCAAGAGCTTGCCACATTTTTTCAGGGCGCCGCCGCTGAAAAAGGGGCTGGGAAAGGCCCCCCGCAAGCGCGCCTGCCGGAGCAAGTTTAACTCGATTGGAAAACTCGGATATATTTATGAAAAGGCATTTCTTTTGCACCCAAAATTGTTTATAATGGCAACAAGAGCTTTGCAAGCAATTTGAGAGGAGCGATCAAACGTGAGAAACCATGAAGTGACCCAAAGGCATCAGCTTCTAGATGCGAACGGCCGGCTGATTGAACCGGGCTGGTCCAAGGATTTGGTGCAGGTGTATGACAGGAGGGCGATCAAAGCGCCGAAATTCCGCATAAAGGAGTGGGATTATTATCTGGTGCTCAGCGATCAGTTTGCCTGCGCATTTACCCTGTCGGACGATGGATATATCGGCCTGCAGTCCGTTTCCCTGCTTGATTTTACCAAACCGTGGGAGCACACGGAAACCATCCTGAACGCCTTCCCCATGGGGAAGATGAAAATGCCCTCCACCTCGGCGAGGGGAAATGTCGTATACCGTGATAAGCGGCTGGCGATGGAATTTATCAAAACGGACGGGCAGCGCCGCATCCGCTGTGATTTCAAAAACTTCTGTGACGGCAAGCCTTTCTCCTGCGATATCACACTGGAGCAGCCGCCGATGGATACGATGGTGATCGCTACGCCGTGGCAGGAAAAGGAGACGGCTTTCTATTACAATCAGAAGATCAATTGCATGCGGGCAAGCGGCAAGGCGGTGTTTGACGGCAAGGAGTACGTTTTCCATCCGGAAACGGATTTCGGCACGCTCGACTGGGGGCGCGGCGTATGGACGTATGACAACCGCTGGTATTGGGGCTCCGGCAATGGCGTTGTAAACGGCAAACCCTTCGGCTTCAATATCGGCTATGGCTTTGGCGATACGAGCGCGGCGAGCGAAAACATGCTCTTCTACGACGGCGTTTGCCATAAGCTTGACGACATTACCTTCCATATCGATAAAAGTGACTATATGAAACCATGGACATTTACCTCCTCAGACGGGCGGTTTGAAATGGATTTTGTGCCGGTGCTCGACCGTGCTGCAAAAATCGACGTGAAATTGATCGTTACCGATCAGCATCAGGTGTTTGGGCGGATGTCCGGCAAGGCGGTGCTCGATGACGGCACGGTTTTGGAGATCAAGGATTTGATGTGCTTCGCAGAGGATGTACATAATAAGTATTAAAGGAAAGCCGTCCGGCAGGATTGCCGCTTAGCCGATCATTCTGTGATAGCCGCCCGTGCCTGAGGAATGGGCCGGGCGGTTTTTACGGCATGCGCAAAGCGTGCAGCGCGTTTTTACCGGAGTTTTCTCTGTGTGGTTTGCAGGTAACCAGTGGCGAGGATCAGAAGCAGCGCAACGAGGATCATAGTGTCGGCCATATCGATTCATCCTTTCAACCAGCCACGGCCTGATGCAGAAAGCATATGTTGACGGCCGCGGCTGTTAGGCGGCGCAGCGACATCACCGGACGGCTCATCATATGATACATAAATATTACATAAATGTCAATAATTATCAAATGAAAAAGAAGCTGATCATTTAGCGGAGAAAAAAGCGGCATCCAAAAGGGAACGGCGCTTCAAAGCCTTAAAGGTTCCCAGGTTTACGCAGGCAATGGGGCAGGGCAATGTGTTTTTAGAAGGCCTGTTCTGCTTGCTGCAACTCCACGACGGTGAAGAGCAATGCCCTCCTTTCCCCCTGCTTTTGACAAAAACCCCCCCTGCTGTAGAAACATACGACTACATCAGAGGGGGATTTGTCGATTCTTTTTCTGGTCGCAAAGAACGGCCTGATCAATCCAACAGCTTATAGGTTTGATAGCCATCCTCGCTGAAATAGACGAACAGATGCTTTTCCACTTGTTTACCGCCCCGGAATTGTGCGTGGACGGTGATGGTAGCCGAGCCAAAATCCGCATAGGAGAATGGTTCATTCCCATAAAACTTGCGGTAATCTTCCGTGGAGGGCTCCCAATTGATCCCCGCGCTTTCCTGCGGGCGCATGACAGTAATTGATTGGCCGGCGTATTGCGGCAGCGGGTCTTGCTCCCATCCCGTGCGCAGAGCGCTGAGGATGACCCCGCCGGAGTCTGTTTGCAAAATGGATAAGCTGGCGCCATCCAGGCTGACTTCCGCGCCGTCAAAATAGCGGTCCCGCAGCGATTGATAGCTCTCGGCTTTCAAAATCTGCTCAAAGTAGGCGGCGTCGCTTTTCAGCGCATGTGTGGAAGCTTCCTGAAGGGAGACCCCCGCTGGCAGGAAAATATAGGACATATAGCGGGATTCAGAGGGGCTCCCCTCTCCATTGACCGCTTTTTGCAGCAACTCGGAGTGAACTTCCGGGCAGTAGACGAGGCGGCCGTTATCACAGGAGATGGTATAGGACTGGAGGCCTTCCCCCCGGATGCCGAGCGCGCTGCGCTGCTCTATCGGTGTGAGTGAGCCTGCGGATGCGCCGCCTGAATTTTCATCGAGCCAGCTTCCCCACATAGGCATCTGAAACTCAATATTGGGCTCTAATTCGGTGGCGCTCTCCGGCACAGCAGTGTTGCCAGCGGCAAAGAGGCGGAGTTCCGCGCTTTCTACAATTTCGGGCTGGCGCTCATGGGGCTGGCCGAAAAAATAATAGAGCGTTCCGCTGGCAGCCAATAGCACTGCCGCCAGCACTGCGGCAAAGGCTCGCTTTCCGCCGGTATGGCGGGGTGCTGATGTGGGCGCCTCAGCAAGAATGGTATTCAGTATATTTTTTTGGTCAGGTAGATGCTGATTCATCGCCTGCCGGAATAAATCTCTTCGTTTCATGCAGCGCCTCATCCTCCTGCCATTGGAATGTTTCTTTTAATTTCTTGAGCGTGCGGTACAGACGGCTTTTGACAGTGTTTTCATTGACATGGAGGGCCTGTGCGATTTCACATAAGCCCAGGTCCTGCGAGAAATAAAGGATAAAAATGCGGAAGGTCAGCGGATCGCCACGGGAGAGGAACTCCCAAATTTCATCGCAGAGGACTTGGTCATCTGGATCCGCCTCCACATCCAGCAGCTCGCGTTCGACGGCTTCAAAGGATTCCTCCTCATCGTGCGGGGAAAAAACGGGCAGGCAGTTTCGCAGCATGCTGGCGGCGCCATAATGATGATAAAGCTCATTGCGGGCGATGCGCATGACATAATGCTGCGGATCACGCACGGGCTCTCCTGATCGGCGCAGGCGCTGATAAAGGGCCAGGTAGGTGTTTTGCACCAGGTCGCCAATGTCTGACGGGGCTGCACAGCGGCAGATGATATAGCGCAGCACGGTATCATAAGTTTCTTCATACAGCTTTGTAAATGCGGCATCCAGCGATTCTTGTTTCAACTTCCTCACCCTTTTCCTCCTGCGGACGGGCCGCTTTACAATGGCTCTCTACCTTAGTAGAGCCGTGCAGGGGGCAAAAAGTTGCCGCCTGGTTTCGTTTTTATTTCTGCGCCGGGATACTGGCGGGCAAACCTTGTGTTTTTGGGGATCGAACTTTCAACGGCCTGCGGCGTCTTTCCATTACAATCGCTACAGTACTTATACGGCTTTGTATGCCTGGTTATGCGAAAAAACAATGCGTCAATAGAGAAAGGGGGTGACTCTGTTGCAAAATGCTTTGCACTTTGCAACAGCCCCATTCCCCGGATAAAGCACAGAAAAGGGTGCAAAGAAACTGGAAGTGAACGCTACGCGTTCGCTTTGGCACTGGCACATCGACAGCGAGAAGCGCTGATGCACAATAGAACCCGTTTGGCGGGACGCCAAAAAACTCGCTGTGCTTGCGAAGCAAGCGCATAGTCACCGGCGCTCAAACAATTTGACCGCTCGTTTGACCGCTCGCATGCTACGCATTGCGTAGCAGTCAAATCCCCTCGCGAGCCACGCCATCAGATTCTGCAAATAGACGCTGGTTACGTAGGCAATTCGCAACGAGGCTTTTTGTGCACTTTTTTCAATTTGGCTTCTTCGATAGTCTAGGATCTCCTTCGCATAATCCGTTTTGACTGCTTAGAAACAAGCTTTTGGGCGCGGATACAGCTTGCGTATCTGCGCCCAAAATCGCACTTTTTACAATTTTTTCGCTTTATTTCTATGGAGCGGGCTTTGCAGCTTTGCTACAGCAGCTGTTTCACTTTTTTCAGCGCATTCACCGCGCCGGAGATCAGGATGCCGAACGCCTTTGCAGGCTTCTGATCGTTAAAAAGCATCACGATCGCTTCTTCCATCTCCTCGGTTACCGCGCCCTGCGACATCGTTGCAAGGTTATGGATGGGCATTTCCGCAATCATCGCCACTGCCATCTCGTCCGTTGAAATGCCGTCCATTTTCGCAAATCTGCGGATCAGCTTCATGATTTTGCGGCCCCAGCGCGTGTTCTTTGCATCGTCAATCGTGTTGTCGCGGGTAAAGGGCTCAGACGGATCGCGCCAGGAACGGGGGATCGGATGGCCAAGCAGGGCCTCAAATTCCGCATCCGGAACGCGGTCGAAACGCCCGTCATAATAGGTTGGCAGCAGCTTCTTTGCCTCCGGCTCCCCCTTAGGGGCAGGGGTGCCGAGCACCTGCGCGCTGCCCGTCAGGCGGATATCCCGGCTGGAGGAGCCTACGAGGATCTGATACTTTCCGCTTTCCACCCGCCAGGCCTTCGCCTGCGTATCGTAATATGCAAAGGCCCGCTCATCCAGGTGGATTTCCACCGTTTTTTCCTCGCCTGCCTTAAGAAATACCTTTTCAAAGCCCTTGAGCTCCTTCGGCGCTTTGAAAACGGAGCTCTCCACATCCGCCACATAAACCTGCGCAACCTCCGCGCCATCCCACTCGCCGGTATTGCGCACGCGGAAGGTGAGCGTCAGGCCATTTTCCGCCTTGAAGCGGGTTTTATCGAGCTTTAAGCCGCTGTAGGCAAACTGCGTGTAGGAAAGGCCGTGCCCAAAGGGGAACAGCACCTGTTTTTCCGCCTTATCATAATAGCGGTAACCTACATAAATACTCTCCCTGTATTCCACTGTCAGAGGGCCGCCGGGGAAATAGTTTGCGCACGGCGTATCGGCAAGCGAAAGCGGGAAGGTTTCCGCCAGCTTCGCGCAGGGGTTGGCCTCCCCAAAGAGCAGGTCGATCTGCGCCTGCCCGACCGCTTCGCCGCCGAGATAAGATTCCAGCACGGCGTTTACGCTGCCGAGCCAGGGCATCAGCACCGGGGAGCCGTTGTGCAGCACGACCACTGTATTCGGCTGTGCCTTGCTGACCGCTTCGATCACACGGTTCTGGCAGCGCGGGAGGTTCAGGTGCTTGCGGTCAAACCCTTCCGATTCAAAGGAGTCCGGCAGGCCGGCAAAAATCACGGCCACCTGAGCCGTTTTTGCGGCGGCAACCGCTTCGCGCAGCAGCGTTTCATCCAGGCTGTCTCCCTCTGTGTCGAAGCCCTTGGCGTAGATAACATCCGCCTTGCCCTGCACCGCCTCCAAGGCGCTGTCCACACGGTAGGCGTTGATGTGCGAACTGCCGCCGCCCTGATAGCGCGGGCGCTCCGCAAAGCCACCAATAAAGGCAATTTTTTGATCCTTCCGGAGCGGCAGGGCGCCCTCGTTTTTGAGCAATACCATCGTTTCCAGCGCCGCCTGGTGCGCCTTTTCATGGTCCGCCGCCCGATCAAAGACGGCCGCTTCATCCCGGTTTTCCGCATAGCGGAACACAATCTCCAGGATGCGCTGCACCGCGCGGTCAAGCGTTTCCTCCCTGATGCGCCCCTCCTGAACACCCTTGCGGATGCGCGCGCTGTTAACTCCACCGCTCGACGGCATTTCCAGCTCCAGCCCGGCCTTGACGCCCTCAACATGGTCATTCGCCGCGCCCCAGTCCGTCATGACAAAGCCCTGGAAGCCCCAATCCTTACGCAGCACCTGGTCGAGCAGCCACTCGTTCTCTGAGGAGTAAACACCATTGATGCGGTTATAGGAGCACATCACTGTCCATGGCTGCGCCTGCTTTACCGCCGCCTCAAAGGCGGGGAAATAGATTTCGCGCAGCGCGCGCTCATCTGTCACAGCGGAAACCGTCATGCGCCTGCGCTCCTGGTTATTCACGGCGAAATGCTTGATGCTCGTGCCGACGTGTTTACTCTGCACACCGCTGATGTAGCTTGACGCCATCTCACCCGCCAGATACGGGTCTTCTGAAAAATACTCAAAATTGCGCCCGCAAAGCGGCGAGCGCTTAATATTCACGGCCGGGCCCAGTAGGATCGCCACATGCTCCGCCTGGCATTCCTCGCCGAGCGTTTCGCCAAGGCTGCGCAGGAGCGCCCGGTTAAAAGAGCTCGCCGTGCCGGCCGCCGTTGGGAAACAGACTGCCTGAATCGAGTCGTTGATGCCAAGGTTATCAGCCTTATCCGACTGCTTGCGCAGGCCGTGCGGGCCGTCGCTGACCATGATGGATGGAATTCCCAGACGCTCAATGCCCTTGAGATGCCAAAAATCCACGCCGGAGCACATCTCGATTTTTTCCTCCAGCGTCATCTTTTCCACCAATTCTTTCACGTTCATCGGTTTCATCCTTCTCCTCTCAAATTGAATCAATTTTTCCACAGAGCATTTCGCCTCCCTGCGCTATTTGGATTGATTATACATGATTTGAGAGGTTTTGGATAGATATTTTCATCAATTCTCTGAAGAACACACCGCCCACCGCGTTATTCGTGAATATGCTCGTCTATTCTACCTTCTGTGCGTTCGCATAGATTTTGTCCATGCGTTCATCCGGGTAATGACGATCCAAAAACTGATCATATTTATTTGCAGGTAAAATCCCGTCCGCGCGGGCGTTCTTCCGGGTCGCAGCGCTCGCGGAAAGGATCACATCCGCGATGAAAAAAACGATGAACACCCAAGTCAGCACAATACCCAATGTCCGAGGCACTTTTTCGATCCATCGATCCATTACGGGCATCACGTATTTCACCCAAACAAGCCCCAGAGCACCCCAAAAAACAGAATAAAGCAGGCAGACGCGCCCGTTAATATTGAAGGGAACGTTACTGTAATCCCATGATACATGCCCGAAAAACAGCTCTTCCCCCCAGGAAAAAATATATTCCGCCGCTGTCCCGATCACAAAAGTCACCAAGAAAATCTTCCATTTAGAGGAATGCCGAAATCGGTTGAGTGTTACGCTCAGGATGATGCCGCCCAGGCCATAGGCTACGCTCAGTGGGCCGTATATCAATGACTTTCTGCTTTCGATATAGCCGAAGCGGAGATAGCACCAGGCCGTCTCCACCGCGAACCCAAGCACACAGCAAATAACAAAAATCCAAGTCAGCTTATAAAAACCCATTCCCTGTGCAAACGCCTTTCCCGCCGCGCCTTTTTTACCTGTTTTCATACCGCCACACCTCTTGCCGTTCTATTTCCGACGCGCGTTCGCCCCCCCTTGGGGCTCATTTATTCGACCGCTTACGCCGTATGCCCCTATTTTATACCTTTTAAAATAAGAGGCCAGCGAAATAATCAACAAAACGCATGTTCAAGTATTAAATATTCCTATCCGTATTCTTAAAAACAAAGCAAGCGAGCGTTATCCTAAATCGTCTTCCATAAAATAGAGATGGAAAACCTGTTTCCAGCCAGAGAGGCCCGGATCTCACAGCCCATCTGCTCTGCAAGCCGCTTCACGATTGCAAGGCCAAGCCCCGTATTGCGCCCGCTGCGCGTTTGATCTCCGGTGTAAAACCGGTCAAAAACATGCGGTACATCCTCCTGGGAGATCAAGCTGGTGTCATTGGTAAACACGGTCGTCACGGCGGCGCCCCCGCGCGCCGTAACCCACACCTCGCTCTCTGCATACCGCAGCACATTTTGAAGGAGGTTTACAAAAATACGCTGTGCGGCATCCTCATCCGCCAGCACGAGCGGCAGGCGCTGAGGCACCTCCACGTGCATCACAAGGTTTTTACGGGTAAAATCATCGTAAAAGGAGGCGAGCTGCGCACAGAGAGGCCGGCCCAAATCCACCTGCTGCAAGCTGAGGCTGTATTCATTTGCATCCAGCCGGGAGAGATCGTAGAAACCGCTGATGAGCATTTGCAGAGAGCGTGTGCGTGCGCCGATCACCTCCAGCGCATGTGCGCGTTCCTCCGTGGGCGTTCCCTCAGCCTGCGCAAGCTGTAGGTAGCCGATGATCGAGGTGAGCGGCGTGCGCAGATCGTGGGAGATATTGGCGATCTGACGGCGCAATTCTTTCTCTGCAAGCATATGCTGGATCTCCTCGCTCTGCCGCCGGTCGAGCGCCCGGTTGATCTCCTCAAAAAGAGCTTCCAGCTCCCCATCCGGAGAGGAGAGGTGCAGGCGGCGGTTGCCGCCCTCCTGATTGATCTGCCCGAGCGCCCTGCGCGCCCGGCGGAGATTGGCCCGCTGCAAAAAGAACAGGGCGGCAAACAATGCCGCCAGCGCCCCGAATAAAATGGTAAACAGCATCATCATGACCGCCCTCTTCTTTTCAACTTTATTTAATCTCCCTGCGCCGGAAGAGCAGGCATCCGGCAATGGAGGACAGCACAAACCATGCAAGCCCCACCAGGATACACCAGGGGATGATCTCCGGCTCCACGGGGCGTGCCGCCGGCCCGGGGCCGCCCAGCAGAAAGCCCGCGCCGCCGGTGAGCTGCTCAAACTGCCTGGCGAGCGTCAGCTTATAAAGCGTGCCGAGCTCGGGCACCACGCCCCTCATCAGGCCAAGCACTGGCCCGGGGAAGGAGAACACAATCATCGCGCTGAAGCCGAAAAGCGTATTGCTGCGGAATGAGAACACCAAAAGGTTCAGAATACCGAGCATACCGAGCCACAGCGGCAGGGAAAGCGCGGTTTTTTCCAAAAAGAGGCGCACCGCCTGCCATTCGATCGCCCCGTGTGCGCCGATCTGCGAGAAAAGCAGCCCGCTCGCCGTATAAACCACCAGCACCAGCGCAATGGTAGAAAGCATCAGGATGATCTCCACAATCAGCTTGCCAAAATAAATCTCTGCACGGCTGATGCCGAACGAAATGGTGTTTTTGAGCGTACCATATTTATATTCATCGGAAAACACCGCATCCACAACGATCGTTAAAAGCGCAAAGCACATTGGCATAAGCATAATGCCAAGATAGAACGGGTAAGCGGAATCCAGCGTGCCCGCCATCGAAAAAACCATGCGCACCAATGCGTTGCCGGCAATACAAAGCAGCGCAATGACTGCCAGCGCAATTTTCGTATATTTCCGACGGAAGGTTTTATACAGCTCACTGCCAATATAATTAAGCATCTCGCCCGCCCTCCTCTCCAATCAGCGTGAGGAAATATTCCTCCAGGTTCGAGCCCTGATTGGTGACGCCGGAGATTTCCACCCCGTTGGAGGCAAGCGTGTGCGTCACCTTTGCGGGCGCATCGAGATAGTCATAGAGCCGCATTTTGCCACCCGGCAGAATCTCATAATTTGTGCAGCCAAGCTCCCGTTCGATGGAAACGGCCGCCTTTTCCGTGCTGTCCACGAGAATCTCCAGGCACTCCCGGCAGCGCTCGCGCAGCAGCTTTTCGGAAATCTGCTCAATGAGCTTGCCGCGGTGGATAAAGCCATAGCAGGTTGCAAAGCTTTCCAGCTCGCTTAAAATGTGGCTGGAGATGAGCACCGTCACCCCGTTTTCCTCACACAGCTTTTGGATCAGGTGGCGAAAGTGTGCGATGCCCATCGGGTCAAGGCCGTTGATCGGCTCATCAAGCAGCAGCAGCGCCGGGCGGTTCATCAGCGCGAGCGCAAGCCCCAGCCGCTGTTTCATACCGAGCGAGAAATCCTTAAATTTTTTGCTGCCCGTATCACCCAGCTCCACCTGCCGGAGCGCATCGTCAATGCAGCCCCTGCCCACGATGCCGCGCTGGCGGCGGTAGTATTCTAAATTCTCATGCGCCGTAAAGAATGGAAAAAAGCTTGGCGTTTCCACCACTGCTCCCAAGTTTGCGCGCATGCGGTCAATGCCCTGGGGCGAGGTTTCACCGAACAGCTCCAATTCCCCGGAAGAGGGGAGTGTCTGGCCGGTCATCATCCGCATCAAGGTCGTTTTACCCGCGCCGTTTTGGCCGACCAGGCCATAAATCTGCCCCTCTTGCAGCGTGAGGCTCACCCCATCCACCGCCACCGAGGAGCCATAGCGCTTTGTGATCTGGCGGGTCGCCAATAAAGTTTGCGCCATATTCCTTCATCACCTTTCCTGATTGTAAGCGCCCCGTCTCTTTGGGGCTGAACAAAGCATACCGCCCCCAAAACAAGAAAGGCATAAAAAAGCTTAAAGAAAGTTTAAAGATCAGGGCAGTACCTCTTCTGCCCCATTGAGGGCACGCCGCGTCAATCCTCCTGCGCCATTTTAAAGCCGATGCCCCAAACGGTTTTGATATACTCCCCTTCCGGATCCGCCTTATGGAGCTTGGCCCGGAGGTTGGAAATGTGCACGTTCACCGTGTTATCCTCCCCATAATACGGCTCGCCCCAGATCTGCTCATACAGGTTCTCCCGCGTGAAAACGCGGCGCGGATAGCGCATCATCAGCTCCAGAATGGCAAATTCCCGCGCGGTCAGCGCGAGCTTTTGCCCGTTTGCCTGCGCCTCCATCGTCTCGCAGTCCAGCGTTAGCCGCCCGATATGCAGCTGGGGAGACTGCTGTGCAGAAGAAAACAGCCTACACCGCCTGAGCTGCGCCTCCACCCGGGCGAGCACCTCTTCGTTTTCAAATGGCTTCTGGATAAAATCATCCGCGCCAAGCCGCAGCGCGTTCACGCGCGCATCCAGCCCGGCCTTTGCGGACAGCACGATCACCGGCATCATCTTTTCCGCACGCAGCCAGGCGATCAGCTCCTCCCCCGCAAGGCCGGGAAGCATCAAATCCAGCAGCAGGAGGTCATATTCCCCCATTTGCAGGCGCAGCTGCGCCTCCGTGCCGGAAAACGCGCTCTCCACCCGGTAACCCGCGCCGGATAAAATCCGGCAGAGCAGCGCGTTAATATCGGCGTCATCCTCCACAACCAAAATGCGGCAGGCATCCATCATCCGTCACCCTTTCTCACATATCTGCTACCGAGTATACACAAAAGAGCGTAAAAATGCAAAAACTCCGCCGCCGGAGGCCTCTTTCTGCTCCGGCGGCGGGCAAATAAATGATTGCTTCGTTCGGTCTCTTTACTGCCCGGAGGCTTCCTTCTGCGCACGCTTTTCCAGCTTCTTTGCCCTGCGCGCCTCCTCCTTTTGGGCGATCATCGGCTCCACTTTCATAATCAGAGCCACAAGGAGGGTAATCAGCAGGATGACAGCCAGAATACCGCCCATCCCTTTGCCCATAAAGCCGAGCGAGGTCATAAAATTATGCATCCGATCCGCCCACGGGATCGATAAAAGCATCAGTTCAGCCATTGTCATTCTCCTTTCCTGCCCTTATTTGAAGAAACCGAGGATTACGCCGCCCGCCACGACGGATGCGATCTGGCCGGATACGTTCGCGCCGACCGCCTCCATGAGCAGGTGGTTTTCCTTATCCTCTGCGAGGCCCATCTTCTGCACCACGCGCGCCGCCATCGGGAAGGCGGAGATGCCCGCCGCGCCGATCATGGGGTTGACCTTGTTCTTCGTGAAGAGGTTGAGGATTTTTGCAAACATAACGCCGCCGAAGGTATCGAACACAAAGGCAAGCAGGCCAAGAATGATAATCATCAGCGTATTAAGCGTGACGAACTGCTCCGCGCGCATGCTGAAGGAGATCGTGATACCAAGCAGCAGGGTGATGATATTGGCAAACTCATTCTGCGCTGTTTCAGACAGGCGCTTGAGCACACCGCACTCGCGCAGGAGGTTGCCAAACATCAAAAAGCCGACCAGGGAGACGGACATGGGGGCAACCAGGCCCGCGATGAGGGTCACCATGATGGGGAAGAGGATGCGCGTGCGCTTGGAGATCGTTTTCGCCTTGACGTGCGGCATCCGGATGAGGCGTTCCTTCTTTGTGGTGATCGCCTTGATGACAACAGGCTGGATAATGGGCACCAGCGCCATGTAGGAATACGCTGCCACAGCGATCGCACCGACATATTGGGAGCCAAGCACCTGCGAAACCAGGATGGAGGTCGGGCCGTCCGCCGCACCGATGATGCCGATGGAGGCAGCGTCCTTTAAGTCAAAGCCCAACAGCGTGGCCGCCGCAATGGCAAAGAAAATGCCGAACTGCGCTGCCGCGCCGAAGAGGAACATTTTCGGGTTGGAAAGCAGCGGGCCGAAATCAATCATCGCACCGATGCCGATGAACAGCAGGATTGGCAACGCCTCCGACGTTTCAATTCCCACATTGAACAGCCACTGGATAATCCCATGCGTTTCTCCCACGCCCTGCATCGTCTGATCGAGCACGCCGCTGAACGGCAGGTTGACCAGAATCGCGCCAAAGCCCATGGGCATCAGCAGCGCAGGCTCAAAATCCTTGCAGATAGCAAGATAGATCAGCACGCCTCCCACAATGTACATCACGATCTGCTGCCAGGTAATCGCAAGCAGCCCTTCCCAAAGGAAGCTCATTTGTTACATTCCCCCTGTATTTTTGGAGTGTTATTTAAAAAACGAGGCCTGTGTTCCTCAACTCCCGGAAACACAGGTCTCGTCATTTCATGCTAAACCAGAAGTACGCGCAGCCGGGTACTCCACGATGTTGATTTAACCGCACCGCAGCCTTTGCCACCGCGATACTGACTACTCCCCTATTGACCAGATTTATTATAAACAAATCAGGGGGGCATGTCAATCAAAAGAAGGGAATTTTGCCTTTTCGGCCCTCTGCAAATCCTTCTCCAGCACGCAGCGCACCGCGAGGGCCGCCCCGGCACAGAGAAACAGCAAGACCACCGGCACAGAATACGGTGCCAAAAGAATCCCCGCCAACAGTGCGGCTGTAACGCCCAGCGCACACGGCAGGGCACGCTGCGGAAAACGAAGCGAAAGCAGCCACGCCCTGCGCCAGGCCGCGCCTTTCCCCTCCCCCTGAAGCGGAAAGAGGTAGACTGCCGCGCCGCACAGGATCAGCCACAGTGCGCACGCCCCGCACACCAGGGCATACTGCCAGGCGCTTTCCGGCAAAAAGAGAATCGCCGCGGTCGCAGCCGCGCCCAATCCGGCGCCGCAGCCCCCCAGAATCAGCCCCGACCAAAAGCAGGGCCGGAACGTTCTGCGGAAGGCGCCCCAATAATCCCGCCAGAGCAAAACCGGCTCATCCCGCACGAGCTTTCCCGTCACCGCGGCCAGCGCCCCCAGCGCCGGGCCTATGGTCAGCACCGGCAGGCATGCGCACAGAAAAAGTAGGTTGAGTTGCATCAGCGTCAAGCCTTCCCGCCAGACAACCTGCAGGAACCGACCGGCCGCTGTGCGGGGCTCGTGCCGGGCAGGCCGCTGTGCGGGGCTTTCGTAAAGCAAATGATATAGATTCAATACGGAGCCTCCTATTCAACCCTTGACCGCGCCTTCGGTCACGCCTTTGATAATATATTTTTGGCAGAAAAGATAAAATAGTACGATCGGCGCCATGCACATGAGCAGCCCCGCCGTGGCGAGATCCCACCGCTTGGAAAACTGGCCGAAGAACAAAAATGTTTTCAGCGGCAGCGTCTGCCAGCCCGGCTTATTGATGACGAGCTGAGGCAGAAGAAAATCGTTCCAGATCCACATCGCGTTGAGAATCGCAACGGTGATAAGAATCGTTTTCAGCAGCGGAAAAACGATTCGAAAAAAGGTCTGTACCATATTGCAGCCGTCGATGCGCGCCGCTTCCTCCAGCTCCACCGGCACATTTTTGATAAAACCGTGCAGCAGGATGATGGAAAGGCTCGATCCAAAACCCAGATACATGAAAACCAAACCGGGGCGGTTCATCAGATTCAGCCCATCCATAAAACGGATCAACGGCAGCATGACGCATTGAAAAGGAATCAGCGTTGCGGCCGCATAGAGCATGAAAATAAACGAGCTCATCTTCGTTTTATACCGCGCAAGCACCCACGCCGCCATGGAGCAAAAAATCAGGAGCAGCACGATTGCGCTCACCGTAATAGCAAGTGAATTGCCGAACGAAGTGAAAAAATCCAGCTTTTCATAGGCCTGTGGGTAATTTTCCGCCGTGAAGGTCTCTCGGTTCGGCAGGGCGAGCACATTGAGATAAATATCCTTCAGGGATTTGAAGGAGTTGACGATCAAAATCAGGATCGGGGAGATAAAAAAAGCCGATAGCACAAGCCCCAGGGCCGTGAGAAGCCCCCGGCCGATTTTTTTTGCCGTCATTACATCTCCACCTCTTTCCGTTTGCTGAAATAGAGCTGTGTCAGCCCAATTGCCGCCACGATGATGAGGAAAATAACCGCCTTCGCCTGCGCGAGGCCCAGGTTATTATATCGAAACGCTGTATTGTAGATATTGAGTGCGATCATTTCGGTGGAGTCGAAGGGTCCGCCATTGGTCAGCGCCAGGTTTTGGTCATAAAGTTTAAAGCAATTGGATAGCGAGAGAAAAAGCCCCACGGTGAATGCGGGCGCAACCAGCGGCAGGGTGATGCTCCTGAGCTTTTGCCAGCTATTCGCGCCGTCAATCTCCGCCGCCTCTAAAAGGTTATCCGGGATGTTCTGAAGCTGTGCAATATAGATGATCATCATATAGCCGGAAAGCTGCCAGGTCACCACGATCAGCAGGCCGAAAAAAGAGGTTGCCGTATCTGATAGCCACCCCTGCAGCCATGCAATCCCCGTCGCTTTTCCGAGTGCCTCAAATGCTTGCACGAAGATAAACTGCCAGGTAAAGCCCAGCAGAATGCCGCCGATCAGGTTCGGCAGAAAAAACACGCCGCGCATGAGCGTTGTTCCCTTGATTTTGGAGGTCACCAGCAGTGCCAGGCAAAAGCCCACCAGGTTGACACTGATGACAGCGCATACGGCAAAGACCGCCGTAAACCCGAATGCCCGCCAGAATTGCGGATCATTTCGGAAAACTTCAAGGTAGTTCTTGAGGCCGACGAAATTGACATCCCCGGATATTCCGTTCCAGTCCGTCAGAGAATATCCAAGCCCTGTTGCCGCCGGAATGAGCTCGACGATGAGAAACGCCAGCAGCGACGGCAACAGGAAGCACCAATAGCCCAATTTTGATTTTTTCACACAAGGTTCCTCCTCACGCCGCCCTGGGCGGCGGGATTCGCCGACCAAGGCGGCGGGATTCGCCGACCGAGGCGGCGGGATGTAACGGCATGCGCCCCAGGCGGGCTTTATCCGCCCACCCGAAGCGCTGCGGATTGTCTTCCGCAACTATTATTTGCGATCAGATGCCCATTTGGCCTTTGCATCGCTGATGAGTTTATCCCACGTTGTCTTTTTTGACACATAGCTCTGAATCGAAGCGCCGAGCGTGTTTTCGCCCCAGCCCGTGGGTTCGCCCATGAATACCCAGGGCGCTGTTTTGCCCGCATTTGCATACTCGCTCACCGTAGCGCCCAGCGGATCCTTTGGCTTGATATCGCCATAATTCGTATAGGCGGGGATGAAGTTAAACTGCTCCACGACGATCTTTTTCCCCTCTTCCGACTGATAGAGCCAGTTGAGGAAATCCTTTGCGCAGGCCTTATCCGCATCAGAAGATTTGCTGTTGACGCACCAATACATCGGCACGCCAACCGGAATATTTCCCTCGCTGACGCCCTTGAGCGGAATCGGAATGATACCGAGGCGATCCGCCAGCTTCTGGTCAACCTCCTTAACCTCCGGATAGATCCAGTTGCCCTGCTGCACAGCCGCAACGCGCCCGATTGCCAGCCCACCGCCGACGGACATCGAATAATCCACCGCGTTGAGTGCCGCGGGGTTGCCGGCATGCTTGGTGTATTTCACTTGTAAATCAATCAAATCCTTGAGCTGGGAAGCGTATTTAAAATCGAGCGTTTTGGACTCATACGCCTGTTTGTTGCTGTCGAACTCCTGTCCAAGGGCAATGTTGCCGGTGTGAAGGCCAGTGACCCACTTCTCCTTGACCGGGAATTCCAGCACCGCTTCCAGCGCCGGGAATTTATCCTTGAGCTCGCCCTTGTCGATTTTGCTCTTGAGCTGCTCAAACGCCTTGTCGATCTCGTCATAGGTTTTGAGTTTCGACGCGTCAATTCCCGCCGCCTCAAAGATATCCTTATTATAGACGAAGCCGTATCCCTCAATCGCATAGGGCATTCCGTAAACCTTGCCATTCTGTGTCACATCGTCGAGCAGGCCCTCGACCACGTGTTTCGTCCAGCCTTCACCGCTTAAGTCCTCCAGGTTAGAAATCCAGTCCTTCACATCCTGCGGACCGCCGACGTTAAAAATCTCCGGCTGATCCGCATTCTGCATTTTGGTGCGGAGGGCCGCGCCATAGTCCGAGCCGCCGCCCACGGTTTCCAGGTTGATTTTCACATTCGGGTGCGTTTTCATATAGGTTTCCGTTGCCGCTTTGAGCGCATCGTTGATCTCCACCTTAAATTGGAAGATATCAACCGTACCCTTTAAATTCGTATTGACATTGCCGGCCGCATTGCTGTTACCTGTGTTGCCCTCCGGCGCTTCTTCCCGTTTGCAGGCCGCGAGGGTTGGGATGAGCATCAGGCAGGTCAAAAGCACTGCCATCCACTTTTTCATCTTTTTCATGTCAAAGTCCTCCATTTGTCCTGATTTTCGGCGTTGAAAAACGCCAACGAACATCCCTATTATGTGGAGGCAAAGCGTCATTTAAACAAAATTTTTATAGACCTGCCTCTTTTACGATTGCCAAGCGCATTTCGCGGCAATACTACTTTTGGAAAATACCGACACGCATCATAGACAGGAGGACTGCTCCATGGCGGGCATCACGCTAAAAAATATTGTAAAAACGTATGACAACAAAGTAACGGTCATCCCGGGCCTGGATCTCGAAATCCGCGACAAGGAATTCATCATCCTCGTCGGGCCGTCCGGCTGCGGCAAATCGACCACTTTGCGCATGATCGCCGGGCTGGAAGAGATAACGGCGGGTGAGCTTTACATCGGTGAAAAAAAGGTCAATAATGTTGCGCCGAAGGATCGGGACATTGCGATGGTTTTTCAAAACTACGCACTGTATCCGCATATGACCGTCTATAAAAATATGGCGTTTGGGCTGATGTTGCGCAAAACGCCGCGCACGGAAATCGACCGCAAGGTGCACGAGGCCGCCCAAACGCTTGGCATCGAGGAATACCTTAACCGCAAGCCGCGCGCCCTCTCCGGCGGCCAGCGGCAGCGTGTTGCGCTCGGCCGGGCCATGGTGCGCAACCCCTCTGTTTTTCTGCTCGACGAGCCTCTCTCCAACCTGGATGCCAAGCTACGCACCCAGATGCGCACGGAAATCATTCGCCTGCATAAGCAATTGGAAACCACCTTTGTATACGTCACGCACGATCAGACGGAGGCAATGACGATGGCTGACCGCATCGTCGTCATGAAAGACGGTATCATCCAGCAGGTAGATACGCCGCAGGCGCTTTACCACAGCCCTAAAAATCTTTTTGTGGCGGGCTTTATCGGCTCTCCACAGATGAATTTCATCGATGCAGATGTCATCCTGGAAGGAGGAGAGGTCTTTCTCCACTTCGGTGAATGCCGCATCCGTGTGCCCGCGGCCCTTGCCTCCCACGCGCCGCTCAGGGAATATGGGGGCAAACAAGTCACCCTTGGCCTGCGCCCGGAGGATTTGCACACAGAAGATTCCTTTTTAGGCCTTGCCGCCGCCGATGCAAAATTCACCGCGCATGTGGAGCTGGCCGAAATGATGGGATCCGAAATATACCTCCACCTGGAGGCGGGCGGCCAAAAGCTCACCGCGCGCACGCCCTCACGCACGCGGATTCAGTCTGGCGATGATCTCCAGCTCGCGATCGATACCAATAAGCTTTATCTGTTCGATCAAAAAAGCGAACAGGCAATCCTACAGGGATAAAACCATTTCAGCCGCCTGACGGAGAAAGGAGCGTTATCACCATGCAAAAAATCACCCTACAGCTTGATTCCATTGAACGCGTGAAAGCCTTTGTAGAGCTCATGTCCCGTTATCCATTCGATACGGATCTCGTTTCCGGCCGCTATACGGTAAACGCCAAATCCATCATGGGCATTTTCAGTCTGGATCTCTCGAAGCCCGTCACACTGGTCATCCACAGCGAGGACTGCGCGGAGGTTTTCGAACAGCTTCGGGAATATCAGCCGTAATCCAAACAATGCTGTTGAAAGCGCATCCCATAAAAAGGAATCTTTCAAGGGACCTTCGCAAAATGCTTTGCGAAGGTCTCTTTTTATCCCCTTGACTTTTTTCCGTACATCTGCAATAATAGTTCAAAAATGCACCATTGAATAGTGAACAATAAAGGAGTGTTCCCAAATGCAGGATGTCGTCCGCCTCATCCAGACCACTAAAATGATTAAGCACCTCTACGGAAACCGATGCAAGGAGATCAGCAGCAACTATCATCTTACCAAAAATGAAATTGATATCCTCCTGTTTCTCGCCAACAATCAGCCCTATGACACCTCGCGGGATATCGTTGAATACCGTGCGCTTTCCAAATCCCATGTCTGCAAATCTGTCGATTCCCTGTTACGCAAAGGCTATCTCAAAGGCGAGCAGGATCAGCGCGACCGCCGCCTAATCCATTTAAAGCTGCAACCTGAGGCCATGCCGGCCGTCCGGGAGGCGCAGCAGATGCAGCAGGATTTTTTCAACACCATCTATCGCGGCATTCCAGTGGATGAGCTGGAAACTGTAAAGGCCGCTTTCCACAAAATAGCCCGCAACATTAGGGAGGATTATCAAAATGGCGGTTAAATTGCTCGTCTATATCATTGCCGGGCTCGGTGCCGGCATTGGAACCGGATTGGCGGGGCTTTCCGCCGCCGCGGTCATTTCGCCGATGCTGATCACGTTTTTAAACGTGCCCGCCTATGAGGCGGTTGCCATCGCGCTCGCTTCCGATGTGCTCGCCTCGGCAATCTCCGCTTATACTTACGGGAAACACAAAAATCTGGATATCAAAAACGGACTCATCATGCTCTGCTCCGTGCTGGTATTCACGATGGTGGGCAGTTATATCGCCTCCCTCGTGCCCAACAGCACAATGGGTGGTTTTTCCGTTTTTATGACGACGCTGCTCGGCGTTAAGTTTATTGTGAGGCCTGTGATGACCACAAAGGCGGCGCTTGCCGCCAAAAGTGCCGACCGCAAGGCGGTCGAATCCATATTATGCGGCGTGCTGATCGGTTTTATCTGCGGGTTTATCGGCGCGGGCGGCGGCATGATGCTGCTGTTGATTCTCACAAGCGTGCTGGGGTACGAATTAAAAACGGCGGTCGGCACCAGCGTATTTATCATGACGTTTACCGCCCTCACCGGCGCGGTATCCCATGTGGCGATCGGCGGCATGCCGGACCCGCTCGCGCTGATCGTCTGTATTGCTGCCACCTTGGCAGGCGCGCGCGTGGCAGCGCTGTTTGCCAATAAGGCGAGCCCCAAATTGCTTAACCGGATCACGGGCATCGTGCTGGTGGTGCTGGGAGCGGCAATGATTGCGGTGAAGGTCTTCGGTTAGTAGAGGAAAAAAACAGGCTTCCTGCTTGGGCGGGTGTCCATAAAACAGTGAAAGCACAAATTCACTAAAATACGGCATCTACCAGACGGGGTTGGCTAACAAGAAAATAGGCGGTACTTGGCTTTTGAAACTGAGTACCGCTTATTTTTCTACCCTCATGCAAACACAATAGATTTATCCATTATAATCATATCAAATCAATCCTATTGTTTTGCTTTCGAGATCTTTTTAAAAAATCCCAAAAAACTTTTGAAAGATTGGAACAATTATACCTTTCTCAAACCATATATAAAGCGAATGGAGGTGACGCTGCAAAAATCGGCTGCAAGTCTTTTGAGATTGCAAAAGGATGCTTCTCTTTCCGGCTCGTGCCGTACAGCGAGGAACAGCGGAGGGTGGTAAGCAAGTTTGCAAAACAGCATGGTATCTCTACTGTACTAAAATGAATGTAGAATTGTTCACATCTTTCTAGTATTATTTGTGTTAAAAAGTTTTTAGCAGCGAAGCGCTATTTCAAAAGAACGTTCATTATGGTATACATCGTATCATAAACCGGAGAGGTGGTTTCTCATGTCTCAGATTACAAAACGAGCGATGGAGGCATCGCTTAAAAATCTACTTCTTAAAAAGCCTTTGGATAAAATCACCATTAACGATATTGCGGAGGACTGCGGAATCAACCGTATGACCTTCTATTATCATTTCAAAGACATCTACGATCTGGTAGAATGGTCCTGCGCGGAGGATGCTGCTAAGGCTCTGGCTGGGAACAAAACATACGATACCTGGCAGCAGGGACTTTTGCAGATATTTGAGGCAGTCGAAGAAAATAAGCCATTCATCATGAATGTATATCGTTCTGTCAGCCGCGAGCAGGTGGAGCGTTACTTATATCAGGTCACCTACGGGCTACTTCTGAATGTAGTCAACGAGGAGGCTGCTGGCAAACAGGTAAGTGATGAGGACAAATCCTTCATCGCCCACTTCTACAAGTACGCATTTGTGGGTCTGATGCTGGACTGGATACGGGGCGATATGAAAGAAGATCCGAAACAGATCGTCAACCGTCTCTACCTACTGATGCAGGGGAATTTTTCCCGGGCACTGGAAGCGTACCATACCGGAAAAATCTAAACAAATTCACTGGTTTGATTAAAATTCAAGCAGAAATGCCGTCATGATAAGAGTTTTATCATGACGGCATTTCTGTTGATTGTAGGCGCCTTTCGAAACCGCTATTATAATGATGACATCAATCAAAACCAACTTATATGGAGGTATTTATTATGTATTATTCCAGCGGTAATTATGAAGCATTTGCACGACCCGAAAAGCCAGAGGGTGTTGACCACAAATCCGCCTATCTGATTGGCAGCGGACTGGCCTCCCTTTCTGCGGCTTGTTTTATGGTTCGGGATGCCCAGATGTCCGGAAAACATATTCATATTCTGGAACGGGATTCCCGCCCAGGCGGTGCTTTGGATGGCGACCAGATGACCAGTGTGGGCTATGTTATGCGGGGCGGACGGGAGATGGACAACCACTTCGAATGCATGTGGGACTTGTTCCGCTCCATTCCTTCCATCGAAACCGATGGTGTCAGCGTTCTGGACGAATACTACTGGCTGAACAAGAAAGACCCCAACTATTCCCTGTGCCGGGCAACCCAAAATCAGGGCGAGGATGCCCACACTGGCAAGCGGTTTGGCCTGTCGGACAAGGGCTGCATGGAAATTATGAAGCTGTTCATGACTCCGGACGAGCAGTTGGACAATGTAAAAATGACAGAGCTGTTCGATGAGGAAGTCTTTAACACCAATTTCTGGATGTATTGGCGCACCATGTTTGCATTCAAGGATGACCAAAGTGCTCTGGAAATGAAGCGGTATATGCAGCGTTACATTCATCACATCGGCGGCCTGCCGGACTTTACCGCCCTGCGATTCACGAAGTACAATCAGTATGAGTCCATGGTGCTTCCCATGGTCAAGTATCTGGAAGAGCATGGCGTCCAGTTCCATTATGACGTCAAGGTCATGAATGTCCTGTTTGACATCCGCGACGGCATGAAGCTGGCAAAGACCATCGTAGTGGAGCGGGACGGTAAAACCGAGAATATCGACCTGACGGAGGACGATCTAGTCTTCTACACCAACGGCAGTAATGTGGAAAACTCCACCTACGGCAGTCAGACCAAAGCTACCGGCATGGACGGCGAAATTCACGAAGGCGGTTCTTTCAGCCTCTGGAGGAAGATTGCGGCCCAGGATCCCGCCTTTGGATGCCCCGACAAATTCTGCACCGACCCTGAGGACAGCAACTGGGTCAGCGCCACGGTCAATACCCTGGACGAAAAGATCCTGCCCTACATCCGGAAGATCTGCAAGCGTGATCCGCTGTCCGGAAAGGTGGTCACGGGCGGCATTGTCACGGTCAAGGATTCCAGCTGGCTTCTTAGCTGGACGATCAATCGTCAGCCCCAGTACCGGAACCAGCCCAAGGGACAGGTACTGGTATGGCTTTACGGAATGTTCTCTGATCGTCCCGGCGACTTCGTGAAAAAGCCTATGCGTGACTGCACCGGCATGGAAATCTGCGAAGAATGGCTCTATCATCTGGGCGTTCCCGAAGACCAGATTGAGCAGTTGGCAAGCCACAGTGCCAATACCGTTCCTGTGATGATGCCCTTTGCCAGCGCCTATTTCCAGCCTCGTGAATGCGGAGACAGACCTGATGTTGTGCCGGATGGCTCTGTCAACTTTGCGTTTATCGGAAATTTTGCAGAGACGCCCAGAGACACTGTTTTCACCACCGAATATTCCATCCGTACTGCCATGGAGGCCGTCTACACCCTGCTGAATATAGATCGTGGTGTGCCGGAGGTCTGGGGCAGCGTCTATGATGTTCGTGATTTGCTGAACGCCACTGTGGCGCTGCGGGACGGCAAGAAAATCACCGACATGGAGCTGGGCTTCAAGGAGCGTATTGCTCTGAGAGAAGTACTGAAGAAAATCGATGGAACTGAGATTGGAAAACTGCTGAAAGAGCATAATGTAATTTAATCCCTTGGTAACAAAAGCGCACGATACAGGGTCTGGCGACCTGTATCGTGCGCTCTGCGAGGCAGCAGCCCTGACACTTTTCGTCAGGGCTGTTTTTCGTCGCTGCGCTCCGAACAAGGAGCTGCACCTCTTGCGCCGATTTGCAGCTATCTCTGCGAACTTTGGGTTTGAAACAATCTGCCTTTGGCAGACAGTTCCCAACCCAAAGCCTTAAAACCCCAAACGAAACCGAGCAGAAGCAGTTGGAAGTCGAGGTCATCACCTTGCAGCAGGAAATCAAAGTACAGGAACGACAGAACAAAAATATTAAGGAACTCGGTCCTTACGCCCTGAAAGAGCTTTCCAGGCAATCTATGTAGATGCACCGGACAAGTCCAGTGGAAAACAGGTACGGCATATTCGCACCCAATACGATGGCATCGGTTTTATCCCACTGGACGAACTGATGAAAAAGGAAACGGCGTGACTTCGGTCACGCCGAGTTCCCCTGAAAACACAAAGTTTTCAGATTTTTTCAATTTTACTGTTTTATGAAGCCCGCCCGTTGGGGGGATGTCTAATTCTTTATGTGAATATATAAAAAACGACAGGGTTTGACAATATCGTTTTTCTTTTTATTTGGATTTGTAAATATAAGCCTGACACTTGCAATAATATATGACAGATTGAATCATAGTATCCTTCATAGTATAATTCTATGTAAATAAATCGAAAAATCATAATTAAAAAATGAACAAGGAGAGTTTTATAATATCTTTGCTGATAGAGTTAGTAGATATCTTAGAAAAAAGCTGCTGAAATTGTTAGTATAACATATAAAACTAACACAAGGGCGGCCTTTCTTACGGAGGGCCGCCCTGGAAGCCTGTTTTTTTGTTGTTCTGCGTTCAAAATGCAACTGGTTAGTGGATCACGATGCCCTTTTCTTTTCGCTGCTCCGCGAGTTCTCGCGTAACACGATCCTTTTTCTCACCCACCAAATCATAGAAAAACAGCGGAATCGTGCACAGCAGGAGGGAAACTGCCGGAATAATCGAAATCAGGCTGAACATGCCCGACCGGATCGTGGCGCTCATGGCAAGCGGGTTCGCCGTTACGTTGGCACTGATATCCGCCACATTCAGGTTCACGATCATATACATCACGATGATGAAGCTTGTGCTGACGGCGTTGCCGAGCTTTGCCACAAAGCTCTGGATCGCCGAGCCCATGCCCGTGAGCCGTGTGCCGGTTTGCCATTCCATATAATCCAGGCAGTCCCCGATCATTGCGCCGAGGCAAACATTAATCGCGCCCAACGGGATGCAAGAAATTACAAAAAACGGAATGCACAGCCAGAAGCGCTCATAGCCCAAAAACCAGATTACCATGCTGGAGGCCGCTCCCACAAGAGAGGTAGAAATAATCAGCTGCTTATAGTTGAATTTTTTAAACAACGCCGGCATCAGCAGCATCGCCCCAAACATGCCCACCGCGCTTGCCACCTGGAAAACGGTGGAAACCAGGCTGATGTTGCCCTGAAGGGCAGCTTCCTTCTCCGCGCCGACCAAGCCGGTTAAATCCTTGCCGATATAGAAGCTGTAGCGCGCCACATGAACCGCGCCCGCCTGATACATATACCGGGCCGAGGATAAAATGCCCATGATCGCGGTCAGCATCAACGGTTTACAGCCGAGGATAAGCTGGAGGGCAGTTTTCTCCCCTTTCTTCCGCTTTGGCGGGTTGGGGAGCACAATATGCTCCTTAGCTTTAAAATAAACGCGCGCAAACAAAATGTTGCCGAGGATGGCGCAAATGAGCGCAATCGTCATATATTTCGTCTTTTCAAGCTCCGTGCCGCTGAGGTTGAATTTTGGCAAGATAAACCCGAGGGCCATAAAAAATACGATTGGCACAGCCGAGCCTACGCCATTCGCCGTTTTGCCCTTGCTGATAATCTCGCCGCGCTCCGCAGGGTTCGGCGTCATCACATTTGGCAGGCTCCAAAACGGCACGTCGGACGCGGTATAGATCATGCCCCATGCAACATAGGTGACCGCCGCATATACCATCAACTGTGTTCCAGACAGCTTGGGCGCATAAAACAGAAGGATCGTCAGAATGGCTATCGGGATTGGAGTATACAGTAGATAGGGGCGCATTTTTCCACGCTTTGGGTTCGCGCGATCCGCAATATAACCCATGATCGGGTCGTTGACCGCATCCCACACGCGCGCGAGCAGCATCAGCAGCAAAACGAAAACCGGCGCAAGCTTGAGCACATTCATATAAAAATCGGATATGTAGGAGCTCATAATCGCATAAACCATGCCCTGACCAAGCGCGCCAACCGCATAAGCCATCCATTCTTTTTTAGGTACATATCGTTCCATCGGGTCGCTTCTCCTCTCTTATTCCGGGATATAACGGGGGACTTCGAGCACCGCATTGTTATCCGGGTAACCCGCGTCGTACAAAGCCCCTTCCAGCACACTGTCAAAATCCACATCCGGTTTCAGCCTGTGCAGCAGCGGCGCGATCCGACCATAAAGCGCTATAAAGGAATCATGCTCCGGCGTGCCGGGCGCATAGGGCTCATCGCCGCCATAGATATTCCGGATCACGGTGATCAAAAAGTCACACAGCCGCACAGGGTACATTTCCTTCGAAATGTCCGCCTGGCACATCAGCAGGCGGCCCGCCTTCTCAAAGGTCAGCCGGCTGAGAAACTTCCCCAACGCATGGAGCGGTACGCGCAGTTTTTCGGCTGTTTCTCGCGGTAGACTGAAGCTTGGGGAGATTTCACAGAACCGATCGTAATCGTTTGCAAGCGAATCAAAAATATCGCGCAGCATAAATTCAAAATGGTCGCGGCTATATGTGAGATAGGTCTTTCCACCCATATCGAAGGCCGGATTCTCGATGTGCCGCGTCTCGATTTTCATCAATTGCCCGTCCAGCGTCATCTTCCGAATCGGGCTCGGGTAGCCGATCAGGCTCGCGGTGTTGATTTCAAACAGACGGTTCCCCCGCGGGCTTTCATAGGAGCTGATATTCTGCATGTGGGTATGCCCCGTGAACAGGAAACGCACGCCGGAATCCGCGAGCAGCTGCGCAACGGTTTCCCCATTTGCGAGCATTTCTCCGGGGGAAAAGACCGGATAGATCGGGCTTGGCGGCAGCAAGGGATGATGCCCCATTGCGAGCAGCACGTCTCCGCTCTCTCGGCCGAGGCGCAGCTGCTCCTGCAGCCAGAGCAGCTGCGCGTTGCTATAGCCATAAAAGTTGTTTTCAAAGCCGTTTCCATCATCGTTGAGCACAAAGAGCCGATAGCCCTCTGCAATGCGCGATACATAGGAAAAGCTCGCCTCATGGACGGATAGCGCATCCCTCGGCCCAAAATCCCAGTAAAGCTCCAGCAGCTCAGGCTTTGACAGGCCGTCGATGATATATTCGCCTCTTTCTGCGGAATAGCCCTTTGGCTCCGGGTGGATATCATGCGTTGCGGTGAGCACAAAAACCCGTTTTCCGCCTGCCGCTAAGCGGTCGAGCTTCTTTTTCAGCTCCAGATGCCCTGCCTTTTCCCCATCACAAACAAGATCTCCGCTAATCAGGACGATTTCCGTCTCCCGGTCTGCGATCAGCTTTTCAAAGGCGCAGTCAATGATCGCCTCGCTCTCCGCCACGCATTTCTGATCGTATTTTGCTCTGCGCTCCCACTCCGGGCCGCATGCGCCGAGCGATTGTGCGGCATAGAAATGCAAATCCGTAATTTGATAAAACGTTAGAATCCTTTTCACACCCTTTCCATGTCATATCCGCCGGACGTGCCTCTGATGGAGGGCACCGGCCCATGATACCAGCGATAAGTTTGTTCTATTTTACCATATACACAAAGCTTCCCCCATGCAAAAAATGGCGTTGCCGCCGCGCGGCAGGAGGCGTTTTGCGCCGACAGACATTTTTCCAATGCTTCAAACAACCTGTTTGAAGCTATTTTACCATAAATTTTATGAAAAACAAATCATATTTATTAAATTAATCAAATTTTAAAACTCGAGCCATCGCCTGATAAAAAAGGCGATGGCTCGAGTTTGTTTTACGTCCATCCGTGATGCAAAACGGATTATTTTTCATATTCCCCATCCCTAAAACAGCCGTGATCCCCTTCTTCCGGCTGTTCTATCCGGCCTGCACGGCGCTGCTTCAGCTCCCGCAGCATCGTCTCCCTTTTTTCACCTACCAAATCATAGGTAAAAAATGGAATCGCACTCAAAAGGTAAACAATCGCAGGAATCAGCGTATAGATCGTAAAAATCCGTTTCTGCACCACCGCTGTCTGCTGCACGCGGGCATTTCCCTCCTGCGTTACATAGCCGATGGCCGAAAGCAAAAATGCGCTGATAGATTGGATGACGGTGTTGCCGATCTTCTGCGTGGTGATCTTCATGGAGAAGCCGACGCCCTCGTTGCGCTTTCCTGTGCGCCATTCCGAGTAGTCCGTCGCCTCCGCCATCATCTCATTAAGGATGATATTGCAGGGCGAGCTGATCAGGCCGAAGAGGAACTGGCCAACCATGATCGCGGGCACAACTACAATCGGGCGAGTATAATATTTGATGCCAATCAAATAAATCAACAACCAAATCGCCCCGAAGCCGCACTGGCACAAAAGCATGAACTGTCGGTTATTGAACCTTTTTTTGATAACCGGCAGGAGCGCATAAGAAAAACACCAGGTAATCGCGGCGGGAATCTGCGAGAGGACGGACAGGCTTGCAGAGCCCAGCACATCGATGAAATAATAGTTCATAAAGGCATAGCCAATCCCGCTCAAAGAAAGGATCAAGCCGGACAGCACGATTGCCCGCAGGGCGGAGTTATGGATCAGCTCCGCCGCACTTTCGCGGAGGCTAGGGCGGTTTGAGGACTGCTCGACACGTTCCTTCACAAAGAATCCTGCCAAGGAAAACAGGCCGATTCCCACGACGCCACCGATCAGGCCAAACAGGAAAAACACGTTCGACATGCTGAGCTTAGAGCCAGGCGACGCCGCATAGTCCATCAGAAATGGCACCAGAAGATAGGGGAATGCGGAGCAGACGTTGATCGCTACGTTCATGGAGGTCATCACGCGCCGCCTGTCCTCCGGATACGGCGAGATCGCCGCGGACAGCCCCCAATAGGATACGTCCGTAATCGTATAGCACAGCTCCCATAAAAAATAGGAGACAAACATAAAAATCACTTTTGACGGAGCCGTCGAGGAGACCTCTCGGAACAATAATGGCCCGGAAAACATCAGCACCGTGCATGCTGCCAGAGGCAGCGAAAGCGTGCGGAGATAGGGCACCATCTTCCCCCATTTCGTCCGCGTACGGTCGATCAGGAAGCCCGCCAGCGGGTTGTTGACAATATCCCAAATCCCCTCCAAAAGCAGCATGACGCTCACGATTTTGGGGTGGATGCCAAAAACATTGATGTAGTAATACATCAGATACCCAGTCACCAGCGCATAACAAAAATTTTGCCCGCCGCCCGCAAGGCTGTAGGCGGCAATCTCCCCTTTGCCTACGAGCCGTTTCTCCTCTTGCAGCTCCTGCTTCATAAAAAATGCATCTCCCTCCCTGCTTTTGCATTTATCATAGCAGATTGGAAGATGCGTGTCAAATATAATTTGATAAATATATGATATTAGTTTAATGCAAACAGTTTCGCCAGCACAGCCCGCATTTTCTCCAGCTTCTCTGGCGCCAAGCTGAAATAGATTCGTTTCTGGTTTTCCTGATCCGTTGTCATAGCAGCTAATCCATTTTGGAGCAGGATATCCATATGGTGCATAATGGTAGCCGGAGTTAGCTTCAGCGCCTGTGCCAGCTCCCGGTTATACCAGGGGCGTTGTTTGAGCAGGAGCAGGATTTCCATGCGGGTAGGGTCGCTCATCGCCTTGCATGCGCCCGTTAAAAACAGCTTTTCATCATTCCGGATTTCCTCTGGACGCTCATCAACGTTAAACATGCCATAATAATAGGCGTCGTCAATGAAAAAGGAGGTAGTGTAAAGGCTCAGCTGCGGATAGATATGCCGAATCTTTGCTCCACGCTTCACAATGCCCTTTGAAAAGAACTCCTCCGCCGAGTTCCAGCTCGAGGCGATAAAGGCCTGCGCTTCTTCCCGCACCAGCGACCACGCATCCTCCATGACAGGCACGTTTCCCCGGATCAGGTGGGCGAGCGCAGTCAGATACAGCGCCGGTTGCTCCGCCACGGCGCGCAGCTCGTCCCCGCTCATCCCCTTCTCGATATAAGCGCTGAACTCGCTGCTCTCGCATTGGCTGATGCGCTCTAGGTAGCCGCCGCTGTTGTAAATAAAAAGATAGCTTTCCTCAAGCAGCCTTCTCAACGCCTCCTCTGAGCGTTCTTCTGCATCAAACGGCAGGTTTTTATCCATCAGAAACGGCAGGATTGTGATCAGATAATCGTTTACGCACATATCCCGGAAGAAAAAGTTAAAATATTCATCATGCACAGCCCGCTCCCGGAATGCCGCCACATATTTCCGATGCAGGCCCTCATGCTCCCGATAGAAGGCGAGCCCGTCCCCATACTCGCTATCGATCGCTCCCATCAGGCGAATCATCATCTCCAGGTTTTCTGAAAGGTAGAGCAGGGCAAGCGTTTCGCAAATCGGCTCTGGCCTTTGGTGGATAATCGGATTCATAGCGGCACATCCTTTCGACAGTCTCGTTTCATTATAAATGAAATTTCCCAGATGAGCAAGCATGGCCGGCCGGAAAGAAGGGATAACAATAAATAAGGTTTTTATTTTACCGCAAGATGGTATATACTATTCTTAAGCTTCAGAAAGAGGTGGCTCCATGGGTGAAAAAAACAACAAAAAGGTAAAACGCGCGCACATCCCCTACACCAACCGGGAGCTGAGCTGGCTCGCCTTTAATGAGCGTGTGCTGGAAGAAGCGTATGAAAAGGAGAATCCGCTGCTTGAACGGCTAAAATTTCTCTCCATTACCGCTTCTAACCTCGACGAATTTTTCATGGTGCGCGTTGCAGGCCTGCGCGAACAGGCGCGCATGGGCGTGAAAAAGCCGTATCCCATTGGTCAATCCCCGGCCGCGCAGCTGCGGCAAATCAGCGAGCAGGCCCATTTCCTTTGCCAAAAGCAATATAATTGCCTGCGCCATTCGCTGCTCCCCATGCTGCGCAAGCAGGATATCCTGCTCGTGCATTTCAACGAGCTGGATGCAAAGCAAAAAAAACAGATCGCACGGTATTTCGAACACACGATTTTCCCGGTCCTCACCCCGCTTGCCGTCGATCAGAGCCGCCCTTTTCCACTGCTTGCAAACCGCTCGCTAAATCTGGCGGTGCGGCTGAAAAAGGGGAAAGAAACGCATTTTGCCGTCGTCCAGGTTCCGGCGATCCTGCCGCGCTTCATTGCGGTGCCAAGCGAAAAAAAGCAATTTTTCATCCTGCTGGAGGAGGTCATCATCGCCTATCTCCCGAAGCTTCTGGAAACGCATGAGGTCAAGGCTGTGTCCCTCTTCCGCGTTACGCGCAACGCCGATCTGAGCATCGATGAGGAGGCGGAGGACCTGCTACAGGAAATCCAAAAATCCATCAAAAAGCGCAAACGTGGCCGGCCGGTACGGCTTGAGATCAACGCAAAATGTGATGAAGAAACGCGCCGTTTTTTGATTGACACGCTCGATGTGCGGGAAACGGACGTTTACCCCTGCGCGGGACCGCTCGACCTGACGGCATGGGCAAAGCTTGCATCCATGGTCAAAGGCCATGCCGCCTTGCGCCTCGCGCCGGTTATGCCCGCCCTCCCCGCCGATTTTTTCGGCTGTGAAGAGGATCTCTTCGCCGCGATCCGTACGCGCGACCGATTCGTCCATCATCCCTATGAAAGCTTCGGCTGCGTGGTCAAGTTCCTGGCCGATGCGGCCGAGGATCCAAACGTGCTGGCAATCAAACAAACGCTTTATCGCGTGAGCGGCAACTCTCCCATCATACGCGCACTGATGCGCGCGGCGGAAAACGGCAAGCAGGTTACCGTTTTGGTCGAGCTCAAGGCCCGCTTTGATGAAGAGAACAATATCAACTGGGCCAAAAAGCTGGAGCAGGCGGGCTGCCACGTCATCTACGGTCTTGCAGGCCTCAAAACGCACTGCAAAATTCTGCTCGTCGTCCGTCAGGATGAGGATGGGATCCGCCGCTACCTCCACCTCGGCACTGGCAACTATAACGACAGCACGGCAAAGCTCTATACGGATATGGGGCTTTTCACCTGCCGTGAGGAATACGGGGCGGATGCATCCCTGCTCTTTAACCTGCTAACCGGTTACTCCCGCCCGCCGCAATACCAAAAATTCATCACTGCACCGGACGATCTACGCCCCTTTTTCTATGAACGCATTGAGAAAGAAACGCAGAACGCGCTCGATGGTAAGCCATCCGGCATCCTGATCAAGGTGAATTCCCTGCTCGATTATGAGATCATCGAGCGGCTTTACAAGGCCTCCCAGGCAGGCGTGGAAATTCACCTGATCGTGCGCGGCATCTGCTCTCTGGTGCCCGGCGTGGAGGGGATCAGCGAGCATATTTCCGTGTGCTCTATTGTCGGCCGGTTTCTCGAGCATAGCCGCATCTTCCGCTTTGAAAACGGCGGCGATCCGTTGCTCTATCTCGGCAGCGCGGATCTGATGCCTCGCAACCTTGACCGCCGCGTGGAGCTTCTTTTCCCCGTGGAGGAGGCAAAGATCCGGATGCGCCTCGAAGCAGTGCTCGCGATGCAGCTGGAGGATACGGTCAATTCCCGTATTCAGGGGCCGGATGCGCTCTACCGGATGGCGCCCCGCCGCGGGAAGCATTCGATGGACTCCCAGGCCGCTTTTTTACAGCTCTCGCAGGAGCGGGAGCAGGCCTATCTGGCAGAACAGTCGGAAACCACGCGTTTTCTCCCCCGCCTGAAGGCGGATGAGGGCGGCGCTCCAGCAATGCAGCAGAAAGGAACCTGAACAGATGAAACGAATCGGCATGCTCACAAGCGGCGGCGACTGCCAAGGCCTCAACCCCGCCCTGCGCGGCCTCGCAAAAGCCCTCTACCATGAATTTGACGGCGACGTGGAGCTTTATGGCTTCGCCGACGGCTACCGCGGCTTAATTGAAGACGATCACAAGGTGATGGAGCCGGATGATTTTTCCGGCATCCTCACTCGCGGCGGCACCATCCTCGGCACTTCCCGCCAGCCGTTCAAACTGATGCGCAAAAAGGCGGATGACAGCAGCGTAGACAAAATTGAGGCCATGAAGAAAAACTACAAAAAGCTCAAGCTCGACGCGCTCGTCATTCTCGGCGGCAACGGCACGCACAAAACGGCGAACCTGCTCCATGAAGAGGGGCTCCATATTGTTACCATGCCAAAAACCATTGATAACGATATCTGGGGCACCGATATGACCTTCGGCTTCCAGAGCGCGGTGAATGTGGCGACCAACGTGATCGACTGCATCCACACCACCGCCACCTCGCACGGGCGCATCTTCGTCGTGGAGATCATGGGGCACAAGGTCGGCTGGCTGACCCTGCACGCCGGGATCGCGGGCGGCGCGGATATCATCCTGCTGCCGGAAATCCCCTACTCTGTGGACAAAATTGCCGCAGCGCTGCTGAAAAGAGAGCGGCAAGGCAAAAATTTTTCGATCATCGCCGTGGCGGAAGGCGCAATCTCAGCGGAGGACGCCGCCCTGAGCAAAAAAGAGCGCAAAGCAAAGGCAGCCCAAAGCCCCTATCCCTCCAAGGCCTATGAGCTTGCGGATGAGCTGGGCAAGGAAACCGGGCAGGAAATTCGCATCTGTGTGCCGGGCCACATCCAGCGCGGCGGCAGCCCCTGCCCTTACGATCGCGTGCTCTCCACCCGCCTTGGCGCAGCGGCGGCACGGCTTGTGAAAGACGAAAAATTCGGCTTTATGGTCGCCGTCAAGGGAGCAGAAATTAAGCCCGTCCCACTCGGGGAAGTGGCGGGCAAGCTGAAATTCGTGCCAGACTCCTGCGGCCTGATTCAGACGGCGCGTGATATGGACGTTTCGTTTGGAGATGGGAAATAACAGCATCCACCAATTCCTGGCAACAAGCGAATTCTGTTGGATTGCCTTGTTATCAAACATCCGGCCCGGCTCCCTTTTTGAGAGGGAACCGGGCCGGATGTTATTTGGATTTTAAATCAAGTTTACTGTTCGCCGCGCGCCTTTTTGCGCCGCATTGTTTCCGCCAGCACCAGCGCTGCGAGCGCGGTCACCGGAACTGCAATAAGCAGCGGAGAGGTGTTATCCCCTGTCAGTGGGTTCTCCGCGTTCTCAGCGGTGGTCGGCGCCGTTGTCTGTATATGCTCCGGCGCAGTGGTTTTCGGCGCTGTCACATCGCCCGCCGGATCCGTGGCCGGCATTTGCGTTTGATCCGGCTGTTTCGTATCCTCCGGTTTGGTGGTATCGGGTGTGACTGGCGCGGTAGTTGATTCATCAGGCTTTGAAACATCCGTGCTGGAATCCGGCACATCTGCCGTCTGCTTCTGGATGGCAAAGGAGTCGATCCGGTTCGCGCCATCCGCGCCCACGGTGTACGCGTCAAAATAGAGCGTATCGCCGACGATCTGGAAGGCCGAGAAGATCGGATCATTCGCATCCGCCAGCTTTTCCGCGCGCGGGAAGAGCTTGTCGGTCTCAGAGGGATCCTTCGTCACATAGGTTTTTACGCCGGAGCAGCCGCTGATGACATAGATGCTGCCCGTCGGGTCAAGCTTCGCCGTATAATCCCTGCCGTTGTAGGAAACGGTCTTAGTCTGCGTCTTCACAATCTCGTTATTGTTCATCACGCCGGTGCGCAGATACACATGGTCATGCCCCTGCAAAACCACATCAATGCCAAGCTCCGGCATCAGGGTGCTCAGCTCCTTGCGCAGCTGGATCACGTCGTCGTCGTCAAAGTGCGAGCCGTTGGAATACGGGGCCTTGTGCAGCGCCACAATCTTCCACTGCGCGTCGCTCTGCGCCGCATCCTTTTTGAGCCATTCCATCTGATCCTTGCTCAAGCCCTGCTCTTCGGAGAGATTGTTGGTGTTGAGCACCATAAAGTGCGCGTTGTTATAATCGAAGGAATAGTAAACACCGCTTGACGTATCCTGCTTCGGCACATTGGACAGAATAAAATTCTGATCGATCGCAAATTCGCTCTTTGCCTCATGGTTGCCCGCCGTAGGCATGAGCACGGTTTTCATCAGGCGGTCTGCGCCCGTGTTGAAGAGCCACTGCCACTGGTTGGCGTTGTCGCCCTTATCCACATGGTCGCCCGTGTGCATGATGAAATCCGCGTCCGGATACATCGTATATGCCGTATTAAGCACCTTTGCCCAGGAACGGCTGTATTGGCGCTCGCTTTGGGACTGGCTGTCGCTCATGTGGAAGAAGGTCAGCTGGTTGGAATTGTCGGCCGTTTCGATCACACCGGCGTCGCTCCACCAGCCCTTCTCCGCGTCGCCCACGCGGAAGCAGTATTTTTCGCCCGCCTTGAGGCCGGTGATCTCCACCATATGGCGCGTTGCGTCAAAATAATAGGGGAACAGGCCAAACACGCCGATATCGATGCCCGGGAACTGCAGCTTCACCGTCTCCTCGCTCACCTTCACCTTCACACCCACTGGCAGCTGATCGCTGAACCGAGGGTTCTCGCTGTAGGGAACGATCTGGATATCCGTATTGTAGGGCTTCACCTTCGCGCCGTCCACCGTGCATTTGGTATACCAGTTGATGTTGCGCGTTGTCGCCGCGTCCTTGCCGAAGGTCATGCCGATATTCGACGGCCTGCGGTAATTTTCCGCCGTGGCCTCTACCGGCACCTTCCCATTATAAAGGAGCGTCGCCGTGCTGTCCATCCGCTCTGCCGGGTTATCGTCGATAAAGAAATCATCCACAATATAGGCAACCTCATGGCCCACGGATTCAATCTGGCTGTCGGTCAGGTATTCTTCGATATAGTGGTCGAGGATTGCGTTAATGCTGTCGTATGGGATGATATTCAGCCCGGACAGAAGCTTGAACGCAAAATCAACGATCTTCTTATAGTTCGGGTCACCCTGCGTGACGAGCTTGAGCAGCATCTGAAGCGCGTCCGCCGTGTGGGAGCCGAAGGAGCCATCCGGGAACAGCGCGTTGATGCGGAACTCAAGGCTCGGCAAAATCTCGCCCTGCACCAGATCGTTGAGCAGGATATCGATCAGCTCGTCGATGAGCCGCTGCGCCGTATCGCCGTTTTCAAAGCCTTCCAGCGCCTGCGCCACGAATTTGTCAGGCTGCTCGCCAGCCGCCACATAGTGGCCATTTCGGAAGGCTACGCCGGTTTCGTCGCCAGCCGTATAGGAGTGCATTACGCAGAGCACCAGGTCGCCCAGCGTGCCATAGGTTTTCCCCTCGCCGATATGATACCGTTTGGCATATGCGGCGCTCGGCGGCGCATCCGCCACCTTGAAATTCACCAGTTTCTCAATCGAGCCCTTGAGGATCTCCATGGTCTGCTGCGGATCTTTAAGGTATTGATTCTCGACCTGGCCAAAGAGATCTTCCAGGAATGCCATCACATTTTTGACCGTGAAGATGTCATACCCCAGAATACTGACCCCGTCGCCAAGGAAGCCCTTGAGAAGGCCCTCCAGATCGATACCGCTGTTTTTCAGCAGGTTCATCAGCCCACCCGCGCTCGAAATGCTATCCAGCCCGCTCGCAAGGAAGCCGCTCGCCATGGTGGTGATGAAATCGATCGAGCTTCCCTTGCAGTTAGAAAATGCGTAGGAATACTCCTGATAATTCGGGTAGGTATCCCCATCGAGCTCATAGCGGTAATTGCCATCCGCCGGGCGGAGAATAACCGTTTGATTCGCATTGTGTGGGTCTATATCCACTTTCTGCACCCGATCTACCGGATAGGTGTTAACCTCCAACGAAAGTTGATTTTCCCCCTTCGTGTTATCAAAGCGCACCTCACGGAAGAAATTCGGGTAGCCGGAGAGGGAATTTGTTTGGATATCATAGATCGTTTCGCCATTGTCGGATACTGCCTTGGCGATGTCGTTCTGATGCATATGGCCGGTAAACACATAGTGCATGCCCGCATCCGCCAGCGCCTCTGCCACGTTCTGATAGTGATCCAGGCAGAAATCCTGCGCAATCGTCGCCTCCAGCCACATATGGGGCACCAGGCTGAAATGCGTTAAGCCGATGACCGTTTCGCCCTTTGCCCGGGCCTGAGCGCACTGGTCGAGCACCCACTCAAGAAAATCGTCGGAGTAATTGCCGCCCGTTTCATGCCCGCCGGAGTGGTTGGGATCCATATTATCCGGGCTGTATTTGCCGCCGTCCATCGCAATCAGGCGGTAGCCGCCCTCCAGGCTGACCGCGTAGGAAAGCCCGTTGGCCTCTTTCCCCTTGGGCGGCGTATAGAGAGAGCCATCTTTTTCCGCCAGGTCATAGCCAAGATTTTGATAAATCTCCTTAAACTGCTCCGGCGAGGTAACAAGGCTCTTGTCTTTCACCTCTTTGCCGGAGGTGAAAGAGGCGGCGTCATAGTTATTGATATCATGGTTGCCGTTGATGACGAGCACCTGTGCGCCCGTATCCTTTTCAAACTGCTCCAGCTTTGCCGCAATGCCCTTGTGCGCTTCCGTCTCGCTGTCCTTCGTCAGGTCGCCCGGAATGAGGACATATTTCAGCCCTTTCTCCTTCACGTCCTGCGCCATCGCGTCAAGGGCGGCGTCGATGAGCCCGCCGGTCTGCGGGAACTGCTTGCCCTTCACCCGGCAAAACTCATTGAACGTTTCCCAGCCCTGCTCATCGTCGTCCGCCGGCATGAGGGAACGCGGATAGTAGTGCGTATCCGACATCACGCCAAACGTGACCGGCGCTGTTTCCACCGTGCGCGCGAACGCGCCGAACGGCACAGCCACCGCAATGAGCACAACCGCCAAAAGGATGGCCAGCGTACTTTTCAGATGTTTCTTCATGATTCTCCTCCTTTTTGCACGGAGCCCCGGCTTCCGTCGGAAAGGCCTTTCCCCCTTGTGAAAGCGGCGCTTCCGTTTTCCGATCACTGCCTGCATGCACCATCCGGCAGGCAGCATTTTCATACGGGGTATAGTATATCACAAACGTTTATTTGCTATGGTTCTCTAACAAAAATATATTAGCGATTTTTTATTAAACTTATACAAAATACATGTTAAAATAACGCGAAGATTGACGATTCATTCTGCAAAGTTTTAACCTTCCCCGAAGTTTAGATTGAAAAGCCATGCCAGATATGCTAGTATGATTTTAATCTTATTGAAAAAATCAGGAGGCCATATGAAATACGTCATCAATCGGGAAAATTATAAAAATTTTCCCCTCTTTGAGGTGAACAAACGCGAAGGGCGCGCCTATTTCATCCCCTATTCCAGCCGTGAAACACTCGCCGCAACCTCTTTTTTAGAGGAGCGCTACAAAAGTGATCTGGTGACCGTCCTGTCAGGGGAATGGGATTTCCATTATTACGACAAGGCATCCAAACTGCCGCAGACGCTCGACACCGACGCAGAAGCGTTCGACCGGATTCAGGTGCCGTCCGATTGGCAGCGCACGGGCTATGAACCGCCATTTTATGTCAACCAACGCTATCAGTTCCCCTGCAAGCCGCCAAAGATCCCGGCGGATATCCCCGTGGGCGTTTACCGCAAAACCTTCCAGCTCGAAACGCTGGCCGATCAATCGATCCTGACCTTCCTCGGCGTGATCTCTTGCCTCGACGTTTATCTGAACGGCCAATATGTGGGCTACAGCGAGGGTGCGCATAACTCCGCCGAATTTGATGTGCAGCCTTTCCTGCGGGAAGGGGAAAACGAGCTGGTCGCCGTTGTCTTTAAATATTCCAATGGGACGTATCTCGAATGCCAGGATATGTTCCGTGAAAACGGCATCTTCCGTGATGTGCTGCTTTCCCGCCGCGCGGCTACCTGCCTCAACGATTATCAGATCAAAACCAGGAAAACGGGGAATACCTACTCTCTCTCCGGGAAGGTGGAGCTTGCCGGAACCCCGGCCGGGCACACCGTCCAGGTCACGGTCATGGCGGGCGACAGCATGGTTTCCACACAGGAGATAACGGCGCAGCAATCGACCGTTTTCTCCTTCCAGAATCTTGCCGTGCGGGAGTGGAGCGCGGAAATCCCCACAGTGTACGAAACCTATATTACATTAAAAAAGGATGGCCAGCCGGTGGAGAGCCTGCGCAATTACACAGGCTTCCGCAGTATTGCTATTAAAAAAGACGTTTTCACCTTGAACGGCAAGGCGATCAAGCTCAAGGGCGTCAACCACCACGATACCTCCCTGAAGGGCTATGTGATGGATGCGGAGGATCTTCTGCGCGACGTTACGCTGATGAAAAGCCTCAACGTAAACGCCGTGCGCACCTCCCACTATCCGCCGGATCCCATGCTTTTAACCCTGTGCGATCTCTATGGCCTCTATGTGGTGGACGAGGCCGACATCGAAACGCACGGCACCTGCTGCGACCCAACCTACCGGCCAAACCGGATCAGCAATCATAAAAAGTGGCGCGGCCATTACCTCGACCGCGTAAAACGCATGTATCTGCGCGACCGCAACCATCCCTGCATCGTGCTCTGGTCACTGGGCAACGAGGCGGGCGGCTGGAAGAACCAGGATGCCTGCTGCGAGTACCTGCATCACGTCTGCCCGGAAATCCCCGTCCATTATGAGGGCGTTATCCGCACCAAACGCCATGCATATGATGTACTCTCCGAGATGTATCCGCATGTCGACCATGTGCGGGAGCTCGGCGAGCGCCGTGAAAAAAAGAAATTGGGCGGGAAGCCCTACTTTATGTGCGAATATGCGCACGCCATGGGCGTTGGCCCCGGCGGCCTTGCGGAATACTGGGATGCCGTGCTCTCCAGTGACCGGCTGATGGGCGGCTGCATCTGGGAGTGGGCGGATCATGCGGTGCTGCATCCCGAAGGCGCCAAATACCGCTACACCTATGGAGGGGATCACGGGGAATTCATCCATGACAGCAACTTCTGTGTGGACGGCTTGGTCTACCCAGACCGCACGCCGCACACCGGCGCATATGAAATGCAGGCAATTTATCGCCCTGTGCGCGCCCGCGTATCCGGCGAAGGGAAATACACCTTCACCAACCTCAATTATTTCCGCACAGCGGACTACCTGACCGTGCGTTGGGAGCTGCTGAAAGACGGAACAGCGGTGGAAAACGGGGAATTGAAACTCTCTGCCGCGCCTCAGAGTGACGAAACGGTTCAAATCCGCCACACAAGCCCTTCAGCGGGCAGCGATTGGTTGATGAATTTGGCCTACTATAATGAAGCGGGCGAACTGCTCGCGCGCGAACAGCTCTGCCTGCTGCGGGCAAACAGGCTGCCACTATCCTTCCCCGCAGGTAAGGAGCTCCACGCACAGGAAGAGGGCGGCATCTTTGCCATCCGCTTCGATGGGGGTGAAGCGTTATTTGACAAACAAACCGGCCGCATGACGCGCTTTACCTATCAGGGGAAAGAACTGCTGAATGCTTCCCCTGCCTCCGGCGAAAAAGGATTCTTCCCGAACATCTACCGTGCGCCGATTGACAATGATATGAACATCCGCAAGGCCTGGGAAAAAGCAGGCTACGACTGCTATGAAGCCGAATTGCTCTCTTTCCGCACAAAGGCGGATACGCTGGCGCCCAAAGGTGCGGAGCAGCCAGACGACCGCGTGACGGTGGAAACGACGCTTCAGCTGCGTGCAAAAGGCCGGGCTCTCTTCCGCGTGGAGCTGGCATACACCTTCGTCTCCAACGGCATGTTTACCCTGCGCGCAAAGCTTGACCCCTCCTTCGATAAAAAGCTAACGGCGGAGCTTGCGCGGTTCGGCGTGCTCTTCGAAATGCCGGAGGCTTTCCGCAGCGTCGCCTATTACGGGCTGGGCGAAAAAGAAAATCTGCCCGATTTCAAGGCACAGTCCACAATGGGCGTGTTTGAGGCCGATGTTTCTGCTATGCACGAAGATTACATCCGCCCGCAGGATAATGGGAACCACACCAGCACGCGGTGGCTGAAGCTGACCGACCGCGACGGCGCCGGGTGGATGATTTTCCGGCAGGAGAGGAACTTCACCTTTAACATCCACAATTATACCCAGAAGCTCCTGCAAAAGGCCGCCCACCGCGAGGATCTGTACGACGAGCACACGACCGCCGTCACGATCGACGGCTTTACCCGCGGCGCGGGCAGTAATAGCTGCGGCCCGGAGCCGTGGAAAGATTTTATCATTTCCGCGAAGGATGGCTTGGAATTTGAGCTCTCCTTTATGCCGCTCGGCTAAGGGAAGCTACGATTTCGGAAGCGTTATCAAATACATCTGTCCCATGCAAAAATCCCGCTGCGATCTAATGCAGCGGGATTTTTCAGGTTTAAACAGAGTATAAGCTCGTTTTAACACCGTTTTAACATGCATGTCTTATGATACAGGTGTACCAAAAAAGTATCTAATAAAGGAGCAACTGAAGATGAAGAAAAAATGGATTGCGCTCGTCATGTGCGCCACGCTCGTCGGCACTATGGCGCTCGCCGCTGGCTGCTCAAAAGATCCAGTGGAAGGGCAAGACGTTTCCGGGCAATCAAATGCCGCTGTGCTCAGTGGGACGCTGAACCTCAACGGCTCCACCTCCATGGCCGAAATTTCCAACGCACTTGGTGAGAAGTTTATGGAAAAAAACCAGGGCGTGACCGTTACGGTAGGCGGCAACGGCTCCGGTGAGGGCCCAACCTCCGTCACCTCCGGCACGGCGCAGATCGGCCTTCTCTCCCGTGAGGTGAAGGACAGCGAAAAGCCGGACAGCTTCGATATCCACACCATCGCATTTGACGGCATCGCAATGGCGATCAATCCGAAAAATGCGGTAACCAACCTGACGCAGGAGCAAATCGGCAAAATCTATACCGGCGAGATCACCAACTGGAAAGAAGTCGGCGGTGCAGATGCGAAAATCGTCGTAGTTGGCCGCGAGGAGGGCTCCGGTACCCGCGGCGCGTTTGAGGAGCTCATCAAAGTGAACGGCGAGGCGGTTGAGGGCAAATGCAAATACGCCAACGTCTACAACTCCACCGGCGCGGCCAAGCAGGCCGTCGCGGGCAACGAAAACGCTATCGCTTATATCAGCCTGAGCGCGGTGGACGATACGGTCAAAGCGCTTCAGGTAGACGGAGTCAGCCCCAGCGAGGCCACTGTCAAGGATGGCACCTACAAGGTTCAGCGCCCCTTCCTTATGATTACGAAGAAGGGCACAACCAATGAGCTTGCGAAGGCTTTCCTCGAATTTGTCAACAGTCAGGAAGGCCAGCAGATCATCGCGGAAAACGGCGCTGTGCCAAACAACAGCTAAACGCGCCTGAGGTATTTCATTTGCCCGCCCTTTTTATAAAATTCCCCTGATAACCGAGTCATGCCAGCACACACCGAAACGCCTGCACAAATCCGCTGCCACATTTCTGCGGGGCGTTTCGGGATGTGCGGGCAGAACTCGCTTTTTCTACCCAAATATGCTAGAGTATTTAAAAAGCGGGTGTTTATGAAAAAGGGGGAATTCCTATGAAACCGCGTATCAAACGTGCTATGCTGCCTGGAAAGGGGGCATACTCTGTCTATGTCAACGAAAAGTGCTTGCCGTATGAGTTGCTTCATCATTTTACCGTTCAGGAGCAATTTCAATGCGCGCTTTGGAATCCATCGCAATATATCGCCCTGTTGACGCTGCAACAGGATCAACTCGGGGAGCTAGCGCGCCTGGCCACCGGAAGCGTCTTTCCGGCCGATCACGACGGCAGGCTCTACTGCCTGACCAAAGAAGGGCTTGTTCCGGAATCGCTCCCATTTTATCAATGCGCCTCTCCGCAGCAGTATCTGTGGGTAAAGGAGGAGTCGCTCCTGCTGACGAAATTGCGGAAGGAAACCGATCGATGCTGTCAGAAGGAGCAAAAGCCGCGCGGCCTGATACGGGAGAATTCCCGCTTTTTGCCGCGTGGGTTCGAGCGATGGCTTTATTATGATGCTGATATGCGGTTCAGTCTCCCCTTCGTCATTCGCGTTCCCCGCAACAGCGGTGACCAATCGCTTCCATTGCTCATTTTCCTACATGGAGCAGGCGGTGGTGGCCGAAGCTGTGTGAAACCGGTGACCGCTTCCTTTTCCATGCAGTGGGCGCTTGCCCGCGCAGGGAAGCGGGAGGAGTGCATTCTCCTGATCCCATCGCTGCCGACGCCTTATCAGTGGCATACGAAAAATTATGACGATAACGGTGTTCACGGCTTTCCCGGCATCTGGGACAGGCTGTGGGCGCTTCTGCTCGAACGATATCCAATCGAGCAGAAACAGGTCTATCTCACCGGCATTTCAGCGGGTGGGCAGGGCTGCTGGAATCAGCTGTATCTACATCCGGATCGTTATGCGGCTGCCATTCCGCTGATGGCGGGTGATTTCTACCCGGATGACGAAGCCTTCGCTCGAATCACCAAAACGCCTATTTGGACGGGGCACAGCACGAACGACCGCATCGTCCCCGTCTCCTCCACTGACGGCATGGTGGAGGGCGTGCGCAATGCCGGCGGGCAAATGTTGCGCTATACCCGATGGAAGCGTTTTGGACACGGAATGTTTTGCCCTTTTTATTTACATGAGCCATGGGTGGAATGGATGTTTTCGCAGAAAAAGACGGATTAGTCTCTGATTCCATTCGTTTCTCCCGGCATTACAATTGAGGTGAACGAATGGATTGCCAGAATCTGAATAGCCTGCGCCACAGCGAGACGAGGCGCAGGCAAGCCCTTTTTCTACGCGTAGCGGCGCTCTGCCTTGGCAGCGCCACGGTAGGCGTGCTGTTCCTCCCCATCTTTCACGGTGTTTTTAACGATTTATCCTACCCACTCAATGGCTATCAGCTGCTGACCGCTTCGCTGCGCGTCAATGGTTCCATTGTCTCCCTACCCCTTTCGCTGCGGCTAGCCCTCGCGGGCGTGCTTGCCGGCTGCATCGGTGGCGGGGTTTTGCTCGTGCTGAAAAAAGCCCCGGCAGCAGGTGGCGCCTATGCGGCGGGGGCGCTCTGCGCCGTCATGCTGCTCTCCGGCAGCGCCTCCTTACAGGAGCGCGTAGCGGCTGTGGGCGTGGATAATATCCATATTTCCATGCAGTCAGGCTTTTTTCTGGCACTCGCCCTTCCCCTGTTTGCCGCAGCGCTGAGCCTGCTCTCCGCCGGCGTGCAGAGCTTTGCAAAATCTGTCTTTTTGGCGGCAGCCTGCGTTTCGATTGGCGCGGTTGCTTTTATCTGCATCTATATGGTGCTACAGGGCGCTCCAGCCATTTATCAAATCGGTTTTAAGGATTTTCTTTTCTCCACCGATTGGAGCCCCACGGCAGAGCAGCCCTCCTACGGGATCGCCTATATGGTGCTCGCCTCCGTTTTCGGCACGGTGGGCGCCGTCCTGCTCGGGGTTCCGGTCGGCCTGCTGACCGCGGTATTCCTCGCGGAGCTCGCGCCCCGCTGGCTGCGCGGAATCGTCCGCCCGGCGGTAGAACTGCTCGCAGGCATCCCCTCCGTCATCTTCGGCTTTTTCGGCATGCGGGTGATCGTGCCCGGCCTGCGGGCGCTGTTTCCCAGCCGGACCAATGGGGATAGCCTGCTGGCCGTTATCCTCATCCTCGCCATGATGATTTTGCCCACGATCATCAATGTGGCGCAGAATGCCTTGGAGGCAGTCCCTTCCTCATACAAGGAGGCATCTCTCGCGTTGGGCAACACGCAGATCGGCACGATTTTCAAAGTGCAGATCCCCGCCGCCAAATCCGGCATCTTGGCGGGTGTGATCCTTGGTGTGGGCCGAGCCATCGGCGAGACGATGGCAATTATCATGGTGGCAGGCAACACGGTATCCTTCCCACATCTGTTCGGCGCAGTCCGGCCGCTGACCTCAGGCATCGCCTTTGAGATGGGCTATGCGACGGGCCTGCACAAACAAGCCCTGTTTGGCATCGGGCTCGTGCTGTTTTTCTTCCTGATGATCATCAATGTGGTGTTTACCTGGGTTTCCAAGAAAGGGGTGGGTGAAGGTGAAGCATAAAAATGTGGCAGATTCTGCCGCCCCTACTCCCCCTAACTCCCTTGCACGCAGGCAATTGCGTGTGAAAGACGCCGCCCTGCGGGCGCTGATTTATCTTTGCGCCTTTTGCACGGTTGCAGTTCTCGCCGCAATCCTCGGCCACATCCTGTGGAATGGCCTGCCTCATATTTCCTGGGAGTTCCTTTCGAGCACCTATTCCGCCAGCCGGACGGGCAGCAAGGGTATCTTGCCCATGATCATCAACACAATTTATGTTGTGGTCATCACGCTGCTCATTGCCGTCCCAATCGGCGTATGCTGTGCAGTATATCTGACACAGTATGCCAAAAAAGGCCGGCTTGTAAAAACAATCCGTTTCGCAACCGAGGTGCTCTCCGGCATTCCATCCATCATTTTCGGCCTGTTTGGTTACGCGGTTTTTTGCATCAGCTTTCAGCTACAATACAGCATCCTGGCAGGATGCCTGACCATGGCCATCTGTATCCTCCCCACGATCGTGCGCACTACAGAGGAAGCACTCATCGCAGTCCCACAAGGTTATCTGGAGGGCGCGATGGCGCTGGGCGCATCAAAGCTGCGCGTCATTTTTTCCATTCTGCTACCCTGCGCCATGCCCGGCATCGCCACCGCAATCGTGCTCGCCATGGGGCGGATCGTCGGCGAAACAGCCGCGCTTCTTTTCACGGTGGGTGTATCGGGCTTCCGGCTGCCAGAGGAACTCTTCGGCCATATCATGGGCCAAGGCTGCACGCTCTCCCTCTTTCTTTACACCTCGGCAATGGAGGCGCGTGACCCAATTTCCGTCCCCTATGCCACGGCGGCGGTGCTGCTGATCCTGGTTTTCCTCCTCAACCGGCTCGCAGGCATCTTTGCGCGGGCGCTGCGCAAAAAGCAGGGCTAAAACCCGCAACCGATTCTGAAAGGAGCAGAAACACAATGAGCAACCCAAAAGTCGCCCTGCGCGACCTTCATTTATACTACGGTGATTTCCATGCGCTCAAGGGCCTGACGATGGATATCCCGGAAAAGGAAATCACCGCTTTCATCGGCCCCTCCGGCTGCGGAAAATCAACCTGCCTGAAAACGCTCAACCGAATGAACGACCTCGTAGAGGGATGCAAGATCACCGGCGGCGTTTTCATTGACGGCGAGGATATCTATGCCCCACAGACAGACGTGACGCTCCTACGCCGGCGGGCAGGCATGGTTTTTCAGAAGCCAAACCCCTTTCCCATGTCCGTCTACGATAATATTGCATACGGGCCGCGTGTGCATGGCGTCAAAAAAAAGCACGAGCTCGACGAGATTGTGGAGCGTTCCCTGCGGGAGGCCGCGCTCTGGGATGAGGTAAAAGATCGGCTCAAAAAATCCGCGCTCGGCCTCTCCGGCGGCCAGCACCAGCGCCTTTGCATTGCCCGCGCGCTGGCAGTAGAACCGGATATCCTGCTCATGGATGAACCGACCAGCGCCCTCGATCCGATTTCCACCACCAAAATCGAAGACCTGATGGCGGAACTGAAGAAGAAATACACCGTTGTCATCGTTACGCACAACATGCAGCAGGCCGCCCGCATCAGCGACCGCACCGCCTTCTTCCTTCTGGGGGAGATCGTGGAATACGACGCGACGCAGGCGATATTCAGCATGCCGCATGATAAGCGCACGGAGGATTATATCACCGGGCGGTTCGGCTAATATTCAGAAAGGGGCTTAAAATATGCCTAGGAACCTGTTTGAACACGAAATGAGCGATCTCAAGGGCAGCCTTGTCGATCTGGGGCATCTCATCGATACGATTCTCGCTGACACGCTCCAGATGCTGCGCCAGCCAAATCCAGAAACCGCCGCCGCAGTCGCCCGGCGGGAAGAAACCGTGAACACCATGGAGCGCCGTATCGAAGACAGCTGCGTGAACATCATCGCCCTACAGCAGCCGTTGGCGCGCGACCTGCGCACCATCACCGCTGCCCTGAAGATTGTGACCGATATGGAGCGCATCTCCGACCAATGCTGCGATACCTGCGAGATTCTGCGTGCGCTTGCGCCCCTGAGTGAAAGCGCGCGGCCGCCCGTGCACCTGGGGGAAATGCTGGAGCACGCACGAAGCATGTTTGACGACGCGCTCTCCGCCTTTGTATCGCACGATATCGCGCTCTCCTATGAGGTGTGCGACCGCGACGATGATGTGGATGCACTGTTTTCCCGCACGATACTCGAAATCTGCGCCGCCATTGAGGGGCAGCCCGTGGTGGTGCCGCGCGGGGCGGACTATATGTTTATCGCCAAATATATCGAGCGGATCGCCGACCACGCCACAAATATTGCGGAATGGACGATCTTCATTGAAACAGGTGAGCACCCCGATCTCAACCAGGGCGCAATCACCGCAGAAAAATAAATCCGCTGAAAAACACGTTGCATTGCTCCTGCTTTATGATAAAATAGCGTTAAACGGGTCGCAAAGTTTCAAGCTTTGAAACTTGAACGCATTAGAAAAATGCCTGTCGGCGTAAAACGCCTCCTGCCGCGCGGCGTCAACGCCATTTTTGCGGCGGGAGGCTCTGCGCGTAATATTTGCAAACATCATTCTATCAATCAAAAAATGAGGTGGCAGTGTGAAGCCCTATCGCTTATGGTACCAATCCCCTGCCCTTGCGGATCAAATGAGCGAGGCGGAAGCCTGGGAAAAATGGTCTCTCCCCCTCGGCAACGGCTATTTTGGCGCGAACGTATTTGGCCGCACCGATACGGAGCGCATCCAGCTGACGGAAAAATCGCTCTCCAACCCCTACGGCATCGGCGGGCTCAATAATTTTTCAGAAACGTATCTGGACTTTGGGCACACATTGGTGGAAAACTATGAGCGGGGCCTGCTTCTCAACGAGGCTGCCGCCTATGTGAAATACGACTGCGCAGGCGTGCACTATGAGCGCACGTATTTTACCAGCTACCCAGATCGGGTCATGGCGGTCTATCTGACCGCATCTAAGCCTGCCTCCCTCCGTTTTACCCTGCGCCCCACAATTCCCTTTGTGCGGGATTATAGCCTGGAAGAAGGCGATCAGGCAGGCAAAAGCGGCACGGTCACGGCGGATGGGGATACGCTCCTTCTTTCCGGGCGAATGCATTACTACAATATTCTGTTTGAAGGGCAGTTTCGGGTGCTGCCGCAGGGAGGTTCCCTCTCCATCCAGACGGATGCGCACGGGGAGCATGCTTCCCTCCGGGTTGAGGGCGCCGATTCCGCCCTCCTCCTGATTGCGCTCGGCACCAATTACCGGATGGAAAGCCGCGTCTTTCTGGAGGAAGACCGGGCGAAAAAGCTCGCGCCCTATCCGCACCCGCATGAGCAGGTCACAGCGATTTTGGAAGCCGCCTGCGAAAAATCGTACGATACGCTTTACGCCCGCCACCTTGCGGATTACACGCAATACTTTCACCGTGCGGCGGTGGATTTCGGCGGGAAAGCGCCGCGGTTTCCTACCGATCTGCTGTTGCAGCATTACCGGCGCTATGCGGCGGAACAGCGGCTGCGCAGCCGCCTGCGCCTCCCCCCCAAAAAAGATGCGCACGCGCGCTATTTAGAGGAGCTCTATTTTCAATATGGCCGCTATCTCCTGATCGCCTCCTCCCGTGAGGGAACGCCGCCCGCCAATTTGCAGGGCACATGGAACTGCCACGACAATCCACCGTGGAGCTGCGGCTACTGGCATAATATCAATGTGCAAATGAATTACTGGCCCGCATTTTCCACCAATTTGGCCGAAACGTTCACTGCCTACGTGGATTATAACCGCGCCTATCTTCCCCTAGCAGAGCGAAAAGCAGATGAATACATTGGGCGCCTGCATCCCAGCCGCCTGGATGCGCCCGGCAAAAACGGCTGGACGATCGGCACGGGCGCATGGCTTTATACAATTGAGGGCGCAAGCAAGCATTCCGGCCCGGGCACAGGCGCCTTTACCTCCATGCTCCTCTGGGACGCCTATGCGTTCACGATGGATCGCCGTGTTTTGGAGCAGGTCTATCCCGTTTTATATGGCATGGCAAACTTTCTCTCCAAAACGCTGGAAGAGCGCAACGGCAATCTGCTCGTGACCGCCTCCGCCTCGCCGGAGCAGCAAAAAGATCACAATTATTATATGACCGAGGGCTGTGCCTTCGATCAGCAGATGGTCTGGGAAAACCACAAAAACACCATTGAGGCGGCACGCGAGCTGAATGTGGACTCCCCGCTGATCCAAACCCTCCGAGAGCAGCTTCCAAGGCTCGATCCCGTCCAAATCGGTTCCTCCGGCCAGGTGAAGGAATTCCGGGAAGAACAAAAATACGGCGAGATCGGCGAAGCACATCACCGCCATATCTCGCATTTGGTCGGCCTGTATCCCGGCTCTTGCATCACAAGAGAAACGCCGGAGTGGATGGCGGCTGCAAAGGTCACGCTCAACCGCCGCGGCGATAAATCCACCGGATGGGCGATGGCACACCGCATCAACCTCTGGGCCCGTACCGGGGATGGCAACCGCGCGCACAAGCTCTACGGCGATCTGCTGCGCTTTGGCACGCTGCCGAATCTGTGGGATACACATCCCCCCTTCCAGATCGACGGCAACTTCGGCGGCACGGCAGGTGTGGCCGAAATGCTCCTGCAAAGCCATGCAGGCGTCATTGATCTTCTGCCCGCTCTGCCAGAGGCATGGCCAAACGGCTCTTTTCAAGGCCTTGTTGCGAGAGGAAATTTCGCCGTGGATGCGCAATGGGCGCAGGGCAGGTTGATTCATGCACAGGTGCTCTCCCGCGCGGGCGGCTTTTGCCATATCCGTATTCCGGGGCAGAAGGCTTCCGGATTCAATCTACAGCAAGGCGATCACCTTGTATATTCTGTAAAAAGCGGCTGGGCAATAGCCCCTTGCTCCACTGCTCAGGCTTGACACAAATCCCCTGACGCATTCAAATTGCATCCCCGCTTTTTAGTCATCCCAACTTGAAAGAGGGTATCTTTATGCCATTGGTTTATATCGTAGATGATGAAGTTAATATCCGCCAGCTTGCCGCCTTTGGGCTTCAGGATGCGGGCTTTGAAACACAGGAATTTGCCTCCGGCAGCGAAGTGCTATATGCCATGCAGCAAAGAATGCCGGATGCGCTGGTGCTTGATTGGATGATGCCACCGCCGGACGGATTGAGCGTTTGCCATAGCATTCGGGAGAATCCGGCGCAGCGGCATCTGCCCATCCTGCTGCTTACCGCCCGCAGCGACGAGGGTGACCGCGTATTCGGCCTGGAATTCGGTGCGGACGACTATCTGACAAAGCCCTTCAGCGTGAAAGAGCTTGCCGCGCGCGTCAAGGCGCTCCTACGGCGCGCGGAATACCTGCGCGGTCCGGAAGAAAGCATGACGCGGGGCGTTTTCACCATTGATCTTGCCCGCCATCAGCTCACCAAAAGCGGAACGCCAGTCGCCCTTTCCCTGCGGGAATTTGATCTGCTCTATGAGCTGATGAAAAAACCCGGCCGCGTACTCACGCGTGAAATGCTGCTGGAGCGCGTTTGGAAAACAGAATTTTTCGGCGATACCCGCACGGTAGACGTCCACATCCGCTACCTGCGCCAAAAAATTGAGGATGAACCGGATCATCCCCAATATATCCTCACCGTGCGCGGTGTGGGCTATTGTTTCGCAGAGGATAATCGCTGACCGCTTCTTGGAGGAACGCCATGAAAAAGCATCTGATCCGCCTATTTACCGTGTCTGCCGTGGTCAGCCTGATCGCGGCTTTTCTGCTTTCTATGCCCCTTGTCCAGCGGTATAACCTGCGCCAAACGCAAACACAGCTGAAAAGCATTCTGCTGATCCTCAGCGCGCAGGGCGAATCCCTGCTGGAAAACCCCGATGACTTTTCAGACCGCTACGCCGGCGCACTCTCCGGCAACGGACTGGATATCCGCATTACGATCCTCGGCCCGGATGGTCGCGTGGTTGCAGACAGCGGTCCGGATTCGACACTCGGCCAAACCCATTCGGACCGCCCCGAGGTTCAGCAGGCGCGTTCTGATGGGTGGGGATTTGACACGCGCAAAAGTGAATCCACTTCCATTCTCTATTCCTACGCGGCCTATGCCTCTAACGGCATCGTCTACCGGGCAGCCATGCCGCTGGCAAGCGTTTGGCATTCTGCACTGCTGCTGGGCCTGTATGCCTGCATTGGCCTTTTGGCAGGGATCTTCATTGCATTCTTCCTCTCCCGCATCTGGGCGGCGCGTTCTGTCAAGCCTGTATCTGATTTAACCACTATTGCAAACCGGATCGCCGCAGGGGATCTTTCCCAGCGTGCACAGCCAAAAGGCGAGTTGAGCGAATTAAGCACCGCACTGAACTCCGTCACACAGGAGCTGAGCGACACGAGCGACGAATTGCGTTTAAGCAACGAACGGCTGCGCGCCATTTTGCAGGGCCTGGATGAAGGCGTTGTTTCCATTGAAAATAATCAGCTCATTTTGCTGACCAGCCGGGCGGAAAAGCTGCTCGGCCCCGCCCCGGAAGGTGCAACTTCCCTTTCCGAATGCGGCACAAATTACCGTTATCTCCAGCAGGCAATGGATGAAGCGATTGAAACAGGCCACGATCTCTCCAAAGAGATTACGTTCTCTGCCCCTGCCCCTTGCGTGCTCCAACTCTATGCCGCCAAGCTTAGTTATGCGCCGAAAAGCGCGCTCGCCGTGGTGCGGGATGTAACCAAGCTCCATCAGCTGGAAGAGATGCGCCGGGAATTCGTTGCCAATGTCACGCACGAGCTGAAAACGCCGCTAACCTCCATCCGCGGCTATGTAGAGCTTCTTCAGGATGAAAAGCGGGATGCGCAGACGCGGGCAAAATTCTATGAAATTATCGGCATTGAGGCGGATCGCTTGCAGCGGCTGATCGACGATCTTTTAGAGCTTTCCCGGATCGAAAACAGCTTGCAGAAAGCGCCGGAAACCAAACGCACAGATGTATCAAAGATCGCACTGGAGACACTCGAGCACCTTTCCCCAATGGCACGGGAGCGGCAGGTCACCTTTTCCTCTGAGCTCACGCCAGAGCTCACCATTCGAGCGGATCCGGATCGGATGGTTCAGCTCTTTACAAACCTCATCCAAAATGCCGTCAAATATAACCGCCCCGGCGGCAGCGTCCTGGTTGCCACACAGGCTGTGCGCGGCATGGCGGTCATCCGAGTAGAGGATACCGGCCTCGGCATCCCACAGGAAAGCCTGCCGCGTATCTTCGAGCGGTTCTATCGCGTGGATAAGGGCCGCTCCAGGGAATTGGGCGGCACAGGGCTTGGCCTCTCGATCGTCAAGCATATTGTGCAGCTCTACGGCGGTGATATCAGTGTGGATAGTGTGGTGGAGAAAGGCACGGTGTTTCAGGTGCGGTTTCCGTTGGCGCATTAATTTAAGATTCCTGTAATCCGGCCCCACACAAGAAAAACGGCAGCTTCAGGATGCAAAGTTGCATCTGACCTGCCGTTTTTTGTGTCATACAGAACTTTACAAGGGGCCATTTAATGCATCGGAGTATAACAAACCAAGGCTGCATAAACCGTAGCAAACCGATTGATATGTTCTTCCAGATTCTTCACTTTCCGCCCTGCTTAATTTCATAAATCGCTTCAAAGCCGCATGCTAGCCCGCCAATGAAAAGCGTGGATAGAATCAGGATATTTTGAGCGACTGACCAAAAACTCATACGCTCCTCCAAACAATTATTTGATTCTCCAATTATGTTCTTCTGTCAGTTGATCGTATGTCCAAGCAAAGCCTATTGTCATTGAAAAGCCTTTGCAAATCATAAAAAATGCTTTCTTAATTTCATTATATAAGATTGATTCTGCTTGTCAACATGGATCGATCATTTTTCTATCGGCTAGAAACGGGCCTGCTTATTCCGGCATGAGGATCAGCCCGCTATCGTATGATAATTTCTATGGATAAAAGTATGGTTCTTTTGATTAAACCCTTGCCCTTTCGCCTGATTTGCTCTATATTAAAATTGTAAAACCAATGAAAGCCCACGCGCTGGGAAGGGGAGATTCCTCATGCTTTATCGGCAGGCAACGGAAGCGGAGTTAGAAGCCCTCTGGGATCGAAACATTGCGGAAAACAGGCATGATAAACGCTGGATTGAATGGAAGAAAGAATTTATGACGAATAACCGTTCAGGCAAGGCGGTGACATTCCTAGTCCTGTGCAACGAGGATGCGGTAGGAGAGGGCACATTGCTTTTATCACCCACATGCAGTGCCATCGCAGGCAGAAAAGTACTGTGTGATGGAAAAGCCACTGCAAACATCAATGCCTTGCGGATTCAAAAAGCATACGAGGGAAAAGGCCATATTTCCAAACTAATCCGCGAAATGGAGCAGTTTGCACTCCGCAACCATATCACAAAGCTGACCATAGGCGTAGAGGCAAAGGAAACGAGAACGCTTGCCATCTACTTACACTTGGGGTTCACGGAGTTTTTATTTGCAGAGGTAGAGGATGGGGAATTGATTTTATATTTCGGTAAGCAAATCTCAGCTACTGCCCCTGGAAAATAAAGAGCAGCAAATAATCCCTTATAGCAAAAACAGCCGTTCGGTTAAAAAACCGGACGGCATAAATTTTGCTTTCAAGCTTATTGCGCCCTGAAAACTGAACAAAGAGATTTGAGAAGGGGTATTGGAAAAACCATA